>JGI24021J15306_10006253_pt1 | contig 14297 bp, 10 predicted proteins | sample Ectturendosymbi1_FD_15306 | JGI IMG/M metagenome (IMG submission 15306) | reverse complement strand
TATTTTGTATTTGTGACTTTATAACCGCCTGGTCGATCGCGAGTTATCAAAAAATTTTCTAGTCGATCCCAGTCAAAGACAAGTTGGCCACCCCTGAGATACGGGATAAAGACAAGACTAGCCTGCACTGTAGTCAAAGCTGCAGATATTCAGTGGTGCAAAGTTGTTAACTGTTTGTAATACCGCGCGTCTTAAGCTGGGATGATCTCTGGCTTCAATTCCTTTCTGCAGCTCAATGCATAGAAAAGGATTTTAACTACCGTTGAACTGTAGACACATATCTTGATGTATTAGTAAGGCCAATTTTAAGCTTGAGCTTAATACCTTAGTTAGCAAAGTGAGGTCCATGTGTAAGTTGTTTTCTTTTTTCAAAGTAATCAGGATAACGGTGGATCTACACTAGGCTCACTTGCATTAACTTGAGAATGTCGAAGCGTACATATGAGAGTAGTCTCAGCAAGCAAAATTGTCGATTGCTAGCCGCCCTCGACTGTGAGCCCCACTTGAACATAGGTTACCTAAGCCTCTGAGATACTTTCGTGTACTACCACGTTTCGCGTTCAACTGGCAACACTGGTAATCACGCGCACGCCACCACGACTGCCTCTGTTCATCATAAAGCTTCCTGTGATGGAGTGCGCACGTGATGCTGAAGAGTGGAAAGATAATGCGAAACAAGACTTTGGTCAACAAGACATAGCCAAGGCAAAAAAATGGGCGTCATCTCGACCAGTGGTTCTCAAAGTGGGTGGAATCGCCCCCTTGAGAGCGATTTTGAGTGGCAAGGAGGCGGTTCTCAACGAGGGCGGAATCGCCCCCTTAAGGGCGATTTTGAGGGGCAGGATGTGTGTCAGGCTTTTGCAGAATCGCATGCAATTACTTTCAACTGCAGCAAAATTGTTTGTATGATGTTTCAGACTAAGAGCGTGAAAAGCACGGTCATCCCGTTGCTGACACTGGGTTGACGAAGTGCAAAATCGGTTAATTAATAGCAATATCTCGGAGTTGTACTGGATACTGAGCTCTCAGATGAGAAAGACATTCAGAGACAACTGCAATATCAATATTGTGCAGCAAACAATCTCAGAGCTTTTTTTCCGATGTTCAACTGCAGTTCAAAATGCAATTTGTCATTCCTTCTGTATATTCACGTATACATCACAATTATAGTGTAATTTTAGGAAATCATGCATGCACAGATTGCGTGTGGCCTAAAATTTTGGGTGCAGGGCTCCATACAACCTGCCGTGGTGAGCTAGTGTTAGTAGTCATCAGGTTCAACGTAACATTCCTACCTTTGAGGCCTTATTGCGAAAAGTTGTGTACATGTTTCTTGAAAGATGCAGAAATCCCAACAATGTATGGTTGCCCGCTTTGATGCAGTCAGATTGTTTGTCCTTACTCTTTGAACACTACAACCGCATTTTACTTTGTGATTGAGCGCTCCGACGTTATACAGTGTTGGTTCGTTCGAGGGCGTTTGCATGCCGCAACACATTCGTGATTTTCCAGGCCTTGACCAGGGTTAGACTCGGCGTCCTGCTCTACAGAAGTAGTGTTGTACCAAGTGTTACGGTGAAGCGAATAATAGTGTTAAGAAAGTGTCTGTAACCGTGTGGTTCTGCCTCCAACGCCGTTGTAAGACGTTCTGTTGTGTCTGTTTTTATCAATCTGTGTTGTGCAGAAAGTGTGTACTTGTACTATGGATTTCGCGTCTGTTCCAAAATTAAAATTAAATTAAATTAAACTATCTTTTGTTTACTTTATCAGGATTGGGAGGACAACGATGTGTCGAGAGAGAAAAGGGGCGATGGAATAAAAATGTTTGAGAAACACTGATCTAGACCTTTCGATAAGCTAAAGAAAAAAATGTAAGCCGTCCTCGACTGCAGGCCGCCCTTTATTATAAGCCGCACGAAATGATAAAAAACTTTATCAGCCGCGGGTTATAATAAAACAAACACGGCATGACATTTCTTACGTAAAACGTTGCTGAATTTCGGTTGCATCGATTGTAGCCGGAGTCTGAACAGAAGTCAGATCCTGAAATTTGAAAATTTTTCGGACCCAAATCCGGATTCAAAAATTTTGGAACAGGATCGGAATCAGAGTGTGAAAATGTGACTACGGTTACCTTTGCCTTCCAGATGGGCCCCAATTAAAAATAGCCTATAGGGCCCCGAAATTGAAAATTTGCCTCTGTTGATGGTGTTTCATGCAATACATGCTGTAGATGTTGGCATGGTTGCAAGGTAGAAGTAGCGACAAACCGCTTAAAAATTTCACGACAAAATCAATGTCGAAAATTAATATCGTTAAAGAAACTGAATGTGCGGGAAGGTGAATGTGCTGAACGTTTAATTTAACTGGAACTCAACAAAACACACCTTAGTGCAGAGCAGTATTTACGTCACAATCAATTTACCTGACTCTTGAGGCTTGGAATTGTTCGGTAAAGACGATATGGTAGCGAGTGCAGACTTAGTAACAGTTTCGACTTGATTCGATCCTTCGTCGTGTTCAACGGCGCTACCTGATTGAGATAAGTGCATTAGATTTTTAGCAAAGTGACTAACGCAGTTACTGCAATCAGACACTCGTATTTGCTATTCGTGACTGTTCACGGTTACTAAGAATTTGCGTAGGTGGAGAAACGTGGGTTTCTTTTATCACTGAAACATTTCGGCCATTTGTCCGCGATAGTATTGAAACTTACCGTAACAGGATTCATTAGACTATCTTTTCTGACATTATGACCGAACTGACCTCAATTTTTTTGGTCATTTAAAAAGAATATTCGGTCTAAGACCGAAAAACTAAACCCAGGAAAAAAGTGAACATAGCATGAATGCGAACGTCTCAGTGCACGGCGGACCGAAGACACATTCCACGCAATGAGCACTTTGATTGTGTAATGAGCACAGTTTCCGAGCGAAGTCTTAGGAGTGTCAAACTCATTTTCACTGAGAGCCATATCAGCATTATGGTCGCCCTCAAAAGGCCAGTTGTAACTGCATGGTTGCCCTCAATGGGCCAGTTGTAAAAGAATTAACCACAATCATCTACGCTACGCTAATGCTTAAACAGCGTCACTGTGAAGTAATAATGGTCATGTTGCAGTGAAAGGAGCCTTAAAACTGAAATTTTTTTCAGAGACGTTAGGTCAGCAGGATGACTGAAATAGCAAAGTTATAACATGGCAAAGGCCAAAGTTTGCCTTTGTAAACAGGTAGAAACCACTACAGTTCCAAAAAAATAAGCAAGCTGAGGCTTAAAATTTAAGCTTCGCAGGCCACATAAAAAGACGTGGCGGGCCACCAGTTTGACACATGTGTCTTTGATGGTTCATGCGCACGAGCGGAGAAAACGAAGCTCGGACATTGCTGATTTGCATGATAGGAGATGTTCTTTCCGAAATAAAACTAAAAATGATCTTAGTGCACAAGCAAAAACACGATCAATTCGTTCTTTGCGATCTTCAAATTGGTAAGACCTCTACGTACATTACAGATACGAGTTAAATGTCAGGTGTGACAACCTTTTGGTAACTCCAAAGTTTCATCAGCAAAACATAAGCGTAGTATCAGTTGTAAATTTTTGCTGTCATTAAGGAAATGAAAAAACAACTGCAGCAACTGAAAAAAGTCCCTACGTGCTGTTTTTCCCTCGTATGGTGCGTAGACAAAGGCCAATAATTTATTTCCCATGGCGCTCTTGTTTTTGCAGAAAAACTACGATTTTTAAAACCAGAATTGAAGTGGAGCTTCCAAGGAATCTCCCTGCCATGCTGGACTTTCACAACTCTGCGGTGATTCTTTTTGAAAACATATCATAAAAACTAGTCTGCACTTCCACCTACAAAATTTAAGCACAAAATCATTTTCGCCAAAGCCACAACACTTGATTCCCCCAGGAAAAATGGCACGTGGTTTGAACACAGATTACTGTCTAAATGGCGGTTTATTAACTCGAACCAAGAGAACCTCTACTCGCACTGAACCAGAGCTGCAACCAGCTGACATTTTCAGGGGGGGAATTAATTGTAACATGCTGATGTACTACTTTAGGGGGGTAAAACGATTGTAACTTGTTGTTGTACTTGACAAGTAACCATGTTTTCAAAATTTCGGGGGAGGGCAGTTGCCCGGTTGTCCCCCATTTTTGCGGGCCTGCACTAAACAATTTTCGTTTTTGAGCGAAGAAGATAAACATCAACTGCTGTCTAAACTATAGCTGCAGATGAATCCACCTTGGTGATGTCAAGATTAATTCTTTGTTTTTTGCGATCCGATCGAAACAACATAACATCATGGAACTTAATGTAAATGAAGAAGGTGCACAAAACATTGACGTGAAAGTACTGTACAGCTTGTGCGTTGTGTTTTCAACATTGAGGAGTATCACACACAAACTTTTTCACGTCACCTTCACTACCTTCAGAAGGCAAGGCGACTGTAGCTTGAATACCGCCAGGCAACAGCTCGCCATCACCGTTGTCAGCTGGATAACCTAAAACATAAAGGTAAGACGCTTTTCTGGGTTAAGTTGATGAAGCAAATTGTATGTCAGTATTTCATCACACCTGCTTTTAATTGCTGGCGAAACATCGACAAAGAAAAAGAAGACTGATACCTACTGAGCGAAGATAAGCAGAAGAATGCCAATTAAAAACTCTCAATCTTTAATTGTGTAAATACGAAGCAACAAAAAAGTGTGCAATTGGAATGATAAAGATTTTCTCAACAACATAGAAAAAGTCCACTTTTGCCGCAGAAACCTTCTTTTCGTTTGTTTCATTAAGTTTTTTGCAATCTGCATCTTCAAATTCTCATCATATACAAATTTCCCCCATTCCACATCGAACGGATGGGAGTGCTTATGGCGTTCTGTTAGTGTTCAAGTATACGTTGTATATCTACCCAGTCAAAACAGGTAGCTAAGGGGTTGGCTGGAAAACAGATTGGCTGCACAATCGATCAAGAGATTGTTCGTAGCGTGTATAGTTTACACTTTATTTCCATGTGACCTGAAATTTCATTTAGCTTAATACAAACTCTTATTCTTACCCCAGTTGTGCAATGTTGCCATCGTGGCGGCGGGCACACGCTGAAAATTTCCTTGCTGGACTTGAGGTGGTAAGCAATGGTGTTCTGGAAGAGAATATATATACTTTAGCTCTCCGCACACAGGTAGCCAATTTGCAAATGCTTTCCCATTTCATTATGAACATCGTTATTGATTCGTTGAGCTGAAACGTTTTTGATGATCTATTCAAAAAAGTACCGTATGTACTCGCTTATTAGCCGCATCCGCAGATAAGCCGAAGCAGAAATTATAGCCATGTACCGAGAATCAAGCGTAATTCACGAATAAGCCGCAGGTCAATTGACCTTTTCACCGGTGAAGACCCTGCGCGATCAATCAACCACAAAATATTGATTTTAGCAGGAAAATGTAATGAAAGTCAATTTTATTGTTCAAAACCTAAGAAATCTTCTTCGTCGGAAGAAGGAAGTTCGTCTATATGGACGGTAGACCGTCGTAGGTGTCATCTTGATCTTCTTCATCTGTGTCATGGGTGTCGTCGCGAACATCTGTCCAGAGAATGTCATCTTCTGTTCTGTCAAGGCTATTGCTCACAGAAAACTTTGTCCTTCTGGGTATGTTGCGCGTATGAGCCGCAGGCAAAATACAGGCCATATTCCAGGTAAAAAAGTGCGGCTAGTAAGCGAGTATATACGATATAAGTCATTTTCACTGCAGAAACCGGGCATTGCTTTGTCATTTTTTCTGAGAGTGGTGGTTTTCTTATGCGCATTTGTGCTTAAGATAAATGAACAAAGCTCTTGCTTTATACACGATCGTCTTCAAACAACAGTTGCAGTGACATATGGAAATATATTTCAGGCACATTTGCACTACGATATTAAAATTTGGCTTGCGTTTGACAACTTCCAAAAATTTAGACAGTGATATCAGGTGTCTAGTAACAACCAGCCACTGATGAAAACGTTTTGCTTTCACCGCAGCTTTTTCAGTGTGGATGGAATCGCATTTCAGCTTTGTGTGTAACCTCAGGCGTCAAGCAACAACTTCTTTGGCCTTGTCGACACACGCTCGTGCTTGTCATATCGTAGTCACTGGCACGAAATTTTAGCAGCATTTCAGACGTGTTTTCGAACGAAAACGCTTTGCGAAGGCCATTCGTAACTATCGAAAAACAAAAAGGTACGCAGCCATTAGACTGCTCACAAGATATGCAGGAAACCTTTACGATCAAAAATTCCCAAAAATAACTGCTTTAAAGGCGTCGTCATCAAAAACATATCAAATGCTAATCAAGCAGAAACATTTCCAAGTCTTCTTTGCAGAGACATGCTGTAAAACAGACGCAAACATTTTCTATCGCCTTGCCGGAGAATGACTTTCATAAATCCATTGAGTCTTTAAATCAAAGCGCGTATGCTTTTTCGCATTAAGCAGGTTACTTTCTCAAACAAAGCGTCGCGTCGCTTTCTGCAAACGCATCTCTTCTACCTCAGTTAAGCCCAAGCTTTTTACAAAAATGTATACCAGAATGTAATCTTGGTCATTCAATCTGGTGCCTAAAACGGATTTATTCCTCTTGCTTGACGCTGAATATTGCTTCAGCAGTGCAGTGCACATGAAAACCAACCTACCTGGGCTGAACTTTCCCGACCTCGTGTCGAACGTGTTAAGAGGCAAACACGGGACTTCAGACGCAGAGGGATGTCGTATTCGCAAGCTATCAGCGGCTGTGGCAACGCACCGAAGGATTTCAGCCTGATTGTATTTGCGAATCTCAGGCATTAGTTCGTCACGTACTGACAACATGTCGGGTCGCTGTTGAGCATCGTGTGCCCAGCATCTCTTCATCACCGACTCCAAGGTCTCAACCAGTCGTTTTTCGTCAGAACAGGCAAGGCCTACTTTGAAGTCTGCGATCGATTCGCAATCTGGCCGCTCGCCATGCTTGACTGCGTCCAGGTATTGTTTCTCGCCGGCGAAGTACTGGTGGGGGATTTCCCGGCTAAGCACGCCGTGCAATATCACTCCGTAGCTGTAGGTGTCCTGTTCCTTTCTCGGTCTGATCGGCCTCGGGTACAAACGCTCGGGTGCGGCGTAAACAAGAGTCAGCTGCTGGGCTTCGAGGCTCAGCGAGGATGTCGAGGTCGACCCCGTGTAACTGATAAGCTTTGCGCTGCCGAAGTCGGCGACTTTGCAGTGGAGGTCTTTGCTCAGCAGAACGTTTTCCGGCTTCAGGTCGCCGTGCGTCAGTCGCCTAGTCGGGCAAAGATTGTGAATGGAAGCGATGCCGCTCGCTAGCTCAGCCGCAAATCTCAGTCTGAGAACTGGCTTTAGGTCGATGGCGTGATCGAGCAGAATGTTTCTCAGGTTACCGACGGGCATGAACTCCATGACAAGAGCCATGGATCCTTCCCACCGAGACCACCCGAAAACCCGGACAATATTCTCGTGATTGGTTCGTTGCAGCGTCTCAAGCTCATTTTTGATTCTGTGGAAAAATTTTGTTTAGCAAATATTTTTACAAATTGAATTCGTACGTTAATTGACCCAACATTGGCATTTTCGAGCGAGTTTCGAATCTTAACCCAAGTGTTCATCGTTTGTTTCAAGCGCGTCATGACAAATTCCATTACAGTGCTTTCTTGGGTCAGCAAAGGGGCTGCAAACAGTGTCCAACGCAAACTGTACACCACAAACGTGTACCATACTAATAAACACATTGTGAATCACACTTTATGAAAGGAAAAGACCATTTTCGCAAATTGATCATACATCTGGAATACCAAATGCAAAAGCTTTCCCTGAAATGTCTGTCACATTTTGTGCCAAAGGCGAACAGTAATGTATAGCGACGCAAAAGTTTATTTATACCGTAACAGCCTTCACTGTGACTGTTGCTGCGTGAGCTGAGTGCATGGCACAGTCACTCTAAAGTGTCTAAACCAATCCAAGTCGAATCAAAACTCACGATTGTCACAGTCAAAACGTTTTCATCGGTTCAGTTCATGAACACAATCACTCTATTATAATGTAACGATGGATAATTTAGTTTTTCCGCGTAACCCACATGCAACATCAGTTTTAGTCAATGATTAACCCAGCACAAGTCGCGCAGCTTGAAACGCGGACGATGTATATTTCTCAGTCGCTTACTGCCTTGCCAGGAAGTTTTTGTCGTTTTCTCCACCCATGACCGGGAAGCACTTGATGGCAACTGTGTCTAAGATTGAATGAAATCCAAGTCGGACAACACCGTATCCACCTCTTCCAAGCTCCCCATAACGCCCTTCAGCGCAAACGAACTCGTCGGCTTCGTACTCTTTCAACTAAAATGCCATATACGCTTGTAAACATTTTTTTCTCAAACCGAATTAAGTTATTTTACAAGGTATGTTTTGACAAACCTGTACTGAACATGAGTGAAACACGGTTTCAATGGCGAGTGTATTTTCAACGGTTGTATCAGTGAGGCTGACATTTTAGGGATCAAGTCTATGATGGCTCAATCCCGTAGAGACACACGGGTAATTTGACACATCACAAAAATGTCGCAGTTTTGCAAAAAGGGTGGTGAGACCATTTGAATGTTCCAAGTTCAAAGTCAAGATCGATGCTTGCAGCAAACCTTAGATATCGACAACAACACTATCAATCGGTTTCAGTCCAAAGCCAAAACGCGTGTTCAGCAAACTTTCCGCGCCAGAATCGAGAATAGCTTTAACATTAAGGAAAAGGAACGAACGAAAAAACCTAACCCGTTGTTTTAAATGCTTACTATTTTCGGGGTGAATGCGCTTCGCAGTGCTGTACACCAGATTATTAACCGAAATTTGGGTGAGTTGAAAATATTCAGTGATCACATCATTTCAGAGACTAATGTGAGACCAAGTGTTTTGAAAGTGGGGTGAATCGATACCCAATGGGTCTGTGGATAATGTTTGAAGGTCAGTAAGGTAATCCATCCGACATTGAAATTTCTTGACCTGAATTAACTGTTTCACTGCTGAAATACCCTTCCTATTCAACTTAAAACAATGAAAGAGTTGTATTTCAAAGCTTTCAATATGATATCATTTAAATGTCATATCATTTGTCTTTGCACTACATAATATTTTTTATCCCTTGAATTGATCTGAACGGTGTTCGCCATGCGTGATTTGCGAGCTCTTCCATGTGTGTGTAAATGTAATGCAAAAGCGGGAAACTTAGCACTACTAACGTTTGTTCACAGTTAGACAGGCAGACGTGATCTTATTTAGCTCTCAACAGGTTTGTTTATTGATACGAATTTAGTATGGATTGCGCTTGGTGATCTCACATGCATGGCATGCCATAACATAGGGTCTCCAAGGTTTTTTGTTCGAAGGTCACAGAAGCTATTACACAACAGTTCTAGGGCCGGATATAAACGCCCGGTCGAAAATTAAAAATGTCAAAACGTGCATGTTGTTCACATTAACTTCTACCAAATCAACAAACTTTTCGTAAATATTTATTTTCTCATTATTGACAAAATGCCTTTGCGGATGAATGAAACGGCTTCGCGGGCCGGTTTCGGCCCACGGCATGTACTTGGGAGACGCTGGCATAGGGGAAAGTTCGTGATAAAAGGTCGCGAATTTTTATCACGAACTTTAGGTGGCTTGTCATCCACAAAGTTTGAGAAACACAATTAAAAGAGTCCATGAAACACTTCGCATCGGGGGGAAAACCTTCATTATTTTTTAAGTTAAATAGAAAGGGTATTTCAGCTACTTTACGCGCAAAATTCAGCTCTTCTATGGCGTGTGAATTAATCGACGACGGGAGATTGTGTACATCGTTTAATTTTATGCACAGGGTTAGAGCGTCTGTACAAGTTGGGAACTACTGTCTGAACTAGTTAAAGCTAAGCCTGAACACTGTTTCGGTAATTCAGTCATTTAATACCTCACGGAACAACAACAGAGCAACTGAGGATTACAGATGGCAACATGTTTTCTAGAGACGGTGGTGGTGTGGTGACTTGTGGTATGCTGCGCTTCATTTCCTGTAAAACGTGCAGGGAAACACCGTCTTTAAAGAAATGTGCTGCAATGTTGCATTGCATTAGCCTATGCATGGGCGCACTGTCATTCAGACACTCCTTGCACAACACTTTTCCTATTAGAAGCAAGGCCTCTATTGGAGAGGTTAAGGCACCGCATTGACCGTAAAGGCATATGCGGGAGGAAGTTAGGTGCTCCATTTCTACCGCAAGACCAATGGCTGGATCATCAACAATGTCAAAGACGGCTTCCTTGATTCGCCCTTGTGCTTTGAGGTAAAATTTTACCATGCTTTCTCAAGGATGGGAACGATTCATGGATGGCGAAACGTTTTTCAAAGCCGGGGGAAAGTGCACGCCACACATACTATGGACATTTTTGTGATTTTAGATGTCAAAAGCATTTAAAAGGGGGGGGGGCATCCCCCAGAAAAAAGCGGGGGCCTAGACTCGAGTGTCCCCCCGATTACGCCACCTATGGTAACAAATACCGTATTTATCCATTGTTAGCCGCCCTTGGTTGCAAGCAAAATGGTGCTAAAAATTAATGTAAGCTGCCCTTGATCGTAAGCTCACTTGAACGTAGCTTACCAAAGCCTCTGAGATACATTCGCTTTCTGGTACGTTTCGCGTTTAATTGGCAACCCTGGTAATGATGTTTACACCACTACAACCGCCCTTTTTTCATCATACTCCTTCCTGTGACGAGTGTGCACATGATGCTGAAGTGAAGAAATAGAATGTGAAAAGAGAGTTTTGTCGGCAAGACGTAACCAAGGAAAGGCTGAGCGTCCTTTCGACAGGGTAAACAAAAAAACTGTGCGCCGCCCTTTTATTGTAAGCCGCACGAAATGATGAAAAAACACAATACGCTGCTTTCAATCGAATAAATTGCTGCAACTGGAGACGTCAAGATGTTGCGTACGTTCCAAACTAACTGCAATTGCAGCCACACGTTGCAAGATCTCACATCGCCTTGGTTGTTCACATACTTTAAACATACATCAGCGGAGGATACGCGCTTCAGCTCAGTGTTTGAAAACATTGACCACGCATCGTCATGTTTGCGGTACATTCTGAATTTACTCAATATGTTCATATTTTAACTTCACTGACCTTTTACTTTTCATGAAACCCTACAAAACCAATTTGCAAAAAAAGAATAGACGTTACCTTACCAAACGCACGAGTTTCTCTCGGAAATTTATGGGAAATTAGTCGCTTCAGAGAACGTCTGCTCAAAAAATTTCATCGCAAATTGATGACGTGAGCTGGAAGTTCAGAAAGCTAACGCGCAGTGGCACAAATGTTGTTGTTCAAAAAAAATTTCGTAGACACACGCATTGTTTGCATGAAGACTTCGTAACGTTCGGAGGCAAATCACTGCTGGCAACACTTTCGCCACGACTTCAAAAATACAATCTTGTTCTTCCTGAGGTTTGACTTCGCGTAAACTCACCGTTATTAGATCAGCCATACTTTCTGCAGTATAAAATTAAAATGCACGGCGTTTATCGGCTGTAAAGAATTGCCTGTTCTTGGCTTAGATCGCACTCAACTGTGAAATTTCGATTTGTGCAACATGCATCGCTAGTTATGCAACAAAAATAAAATATGTCCTAGGTCCTATACAAAAATACAGTATAAAGTAGATAAAAGTATAGCACCTGTTGTCTGCATGAAGAAAATAAAACGATATTTGATAACGATATGGACAGAAAAAGTAACTCTGTTTGCTTTGCAAGTCGTTAACAGTAAAAATAAGAACGGTACTTTCAACAAAAGTAGAGTCATATAGCAGCTAATGAAGATACTTTGACAAATGTGCCCTTGCGAATTGGTTTGTCGTTTGTTGCTTGAAAGGTGAAAACTCAATTGGCTGATTAGCTGCCGGATCGCAGGCCGTAGCATTTCTGTCCAGCAAGGTTTTTAAGATAAATTTTGCCAGGGGGTACAAAGACCGATGCCCGACCCCATAGCTTCTGGGTTCTGGTCGAAACCCGTATAGCTTGTTTATATAGTATCAGAATACAGATAAAACAGCTATCACGCCAAGATTTTTAAGTATGTTTACCAGCGCTGCAGTTCGAGAAAACGACCATCAATCTTGGTCTTGATTAGAGAACAACTTAGCATGCGTACTTTCATCCTTTCAGACTGGGCCCCTGTACCTCCAAGGCCCATGAACGATGTATTTCTGGTACCCCCCTGTCGTAAGCCCTGCTACCCGGGCTGTGGAGGCGGAGCCAACGCAATTTTGGACGGCTGTAGTCGGAGCCTGAAATTTGGGTTCCGTTTCCACAGCCCTAGTTTGTGGGCCATGCTAGCTGTACAAATACTGACAAAGGTTTTCCGTTTTTCATCGACCAAATCATTTGAGCCGGAGCCAAAACTTTCAGATGTTGGAGCTGAAGTCACAGACTTAAGATGCCTAGAGCTAGAGTCCGAGCCGCAGCCTTGAAATTTAAGTTCTGGCTCCATATCCCTGGTTCTAACCACATAACAGTAAGATATAACTTGCTCTGCTGGGCGAAGAACAGCGCTTGTGGTCAGCAGCATGGAAAACGTTATGTTCTTGCGTTGCTAAACATTTTTACGGAAAGCAAAGACAACAACGGAATAAAAACATGGAAAATTTTGCTAATAATGTTTGCGGTTAAAGTTGGACATTTGACTTTAGGACTATTAACTGAACTTCTACAAACTAGCCCCATTCATTTAATACCGCCGTGAAACTAACTCAAAACTTTACTTAAAATTTGTCTTTACACAAGGTCGGAATGACGTGTCTAGTGTCTACAAACATTATTTCCAGAAAGAGTGTGAATTTCAATTCGTGTCTGACAAGCGCTCTATATGCGGTCTGCACCTTCCAGTCTTAATTTATTTTTTCAGAAACTAAATTTGTTGCAAGGTTTCACAAACAAACTGAGGTAAAACTTACAATGTTGTAATTTTTTAAATGTTCTGAATTTCTTTCATCCAAGCGAAGTTCAGAGATCTAGGAGTTTGCTACTACCGAAACAATTTCGCCCAAATGTAGCTTGATAAATAAGAATCCCTGCATAACCAGAAATGCGATACAATACGACCACCAACGCCCGATGCTAAGACTATACAATTGGAACTTCCGTCCCTTTGCAGTTGCAATTTATTAAAGAAATGCAATTTCTCGAAAAGTCCAGTCGTTTTGCATTACAACAGTCAGGCCACTGATTGCACGACACTGCAGGTGCTGCTAACCAGTGTGCTGCGCCTTTTGCAACAAAAACATGTGACTGGGTTAGTGTTGTTTGCCTAGTGTCTGACGTAAAAAGATGCCTACTCCCAAAGCAAGACTTCAGCAGTCCAACCTTGAGGTTATTATTCTGAATCAAAGAGGAACGTTTGAGGTATTCTCACAACTGGTCAGCAACCGATAAAAGATGAAGTTTCGCGAACCCTGAAGTGTGACTTTTTTAGTGATGTAAAGGTGTTTAGTCACAGAGGTGATTGGAATCTTTGGCAGGCTGGCAGCGGAGACTACTAGCACCTGAGGCGTTTGACGGCATTGTGCTGACGTACGGGATGATCAAACTGCGCTCATATCGGAAAAGGAGCAGGTCGGTTTAATGTTGCTGAAGATGTAACGTTATCATTGAAATTATCAGTTTCGACATAAGGGCTGTCCACGTTGATGATTGAAACAAGCAAATACATTTTCACAGATTCAGAAGTAGCCCAAATGTATTAGGCAAAAAATTTATATTAGAACTAACGTCTGTAAAATAATTTACTCTCGTATTTCTCGGAATCGAAAGCGTAGCAAACGTGTACGCGTTTTCATTTCAAGACTAACTCGCCCCTCCAAGCAACAATCACAGCCAAACCTGTATTTGGAAATTCCCACAAAATCGCTTTATTCATCCTTGATGTTTCAGGACAAACGTATTGCATAACCTTAATAGACTTCGTTTTTGAAGAGGGAAAATTGTTTGTAATTATCAAAACCGAACAGGAGCAAACATTAATTACTCAAGTTACCCTCAAGTCACCACTGTCATATGCAGAACCGTCGCCAGAAAGTTTTCAATAAGGGGGCTTTGCGTTTGTGCGGGGGGGTTTGACATTCAAAAATTTACAAAAACTCCATAGTGTTTCATGTTTCAATCTGGGGGGGCTTGGAGCTTTGTTTGGGGTAGCTAAGCCCACCGAAGCCCCTCCCCCGTGGCGACGGGACTGG
>JGI24021J15306_10006252_pt1 | contig 14299 bp, 10 predicted proteins | sample Ectturendosymbi1_FD_15306 | JGI IMG/M metagenome (IMG submission 15306) | reverse complement strand
TTTGTCCTTATTTTTTGGTGTTCTTGTTTTATGCGTTTCCTCTGTTTTTTGTTATCTTGCGAGCTTCTGGGAGTATCGACTAGATAACCTGAGGGTTTTTTTGGGTCTCCCAACTGCAAGCTTGGGAATGCTTTCAAGTGTTTACAAAGGCGTTTGTTTTTTATTGCATCGCACCCGGTTTTTGCAGTAAACAATAAACAATACAATACAAACAATATAATGGAGTGAAAATCGCAATGATAAAATGTGTTTCGATCCAAACAAACCTAGTTAACTTTTAAACATTTTTGAATAAATATTTCATCGGCAAAATAACAGCGCTTCGTGGAGCTGCAGCTTTGCAACAAGAGGAACACCAATTAACTGCATTTTCAACGAATAAACATTCCAGCGTGACTAATTTATAAATGCAAAAAACGTTTTGTAGGAACCTCGTCAAGTTTCAGAAATAGCGCACCATTCCTGAGGAAGTGAACAATTTGCTGACGAAATTCAAGGTCAATTCCTTATTTAGTTGGATTTACCCGAAGTTAATAAAAGCAAAAATGTCATCACGTTCTCACAACAATATCTGTATTCTCTTGTTCGTTGCCCAACGTAACGTTTCTAGCAGAAAGAGCTTATACGGATTAGACATTCTTATCCGTCCAAGTCTGTGTTCTTGCGCAATTTCGTTATTATTACGAAAAACGTATGGTTTCCTCAGAAAAAAATATCAGCTTTCGTTTAAAAAAGCTGTCCGGTCATAACCTGAATACTCAATCATCTACCTGCGATAGTAGCATTTCCAGCTAAGCGTTATGTCAAATACGACACTTAGCATTATTTTTTCATCACGCAAAACTGGTAAATGATGCAGTGGCCGCGGAGCGATAAACCTCCTCCGCACAGTTTCGCTAGCGACGTCGCACTAATCGGCCCTTACCAGTTTTATCTTCTCTGCTTGCTCCATAATTTACCCACGAACCAAATTGAGCAACTAAGGCAGTACATTTTCATTTCAGTTTAACTCGCTCAACTGCTGCAAAACCAGAAAAATGCACAAAACAATCAAATTACTGCAACAAGTTTCACTGGGACCATATTATTCTGACGTAGCGCAGCATTGCAACGCAGCTTGTTATGACAAAAAAGCAGCGAAAAACTGCCCAGTTTCTATAAATGACGCATTTTGCGGTCGTGTTATGAATACCGAGCAGTTGCAACCAAAAAAGTACCTCGACAACCAACATTCGCAATTACTAGCATAGACGAAAAAACTCTCGAAGCTCCACTCCTAACAGTAAATTGCAACTGGCAAAGTTTCGCATCCGGTGCAATCTAACGCTTTCGCAAAGAAGAAAGCTCCCAGCGCAGTCATTTCTTAATACTATGCTAGCTGCTGTGGCAGCAGACGTTACGTTTCAAATATACTGGGAGCCATAACACCTGCTTTATCTTGTTCAGAGACAAGTCAAATTGTACCTAATACGAAATCCGTGTAAAGCAAACAGAACGGTTGAAACTTATTTGCTCAGAACACACCAGCAGGCAAGCAGCGTGGGCCACTAACGAGAATGAAGTATTTGACTTGCTAACATCTGAGCATCTAAGCAAATGCATATTAACACGTTGAACAACTTCGTGCGTCCAAGTTTACATCATTTTTTTTACGGGCTCAATCTTTTGAAACAAGACACAAACGGTCAGCTAAACTAAGATCTATAATCAAAGCCATGCCTATATTTGTTAAATGATTAAGAATACAAAGCCATGCCTATATTTGTTACAAAGCCATGCCTATATTTGTTAAATGATTAAGAACATCATTGCATCAAATGACCGATACAGATTGAAACATAAAAAACACATTTAAAGGAACTTCAAGACATAAATATAATTCAAATTGTAAAAACTTGGCTAGAGGGGTATATTCAAACATGCATTTCCAAACTGTAGCTGTGAAACCTTAGAATTGAATGTTAATCATATTAACAGATTACAAAACACGCAGACAATCTACTAGACCTAACCGTCTTCAATTCACCGGTTAATTAACTCCAGCCCTCAATGAAATCGCCAACAAGTTGGGCAACGTTCCCAGAAAGAGGATTTGCTTACATAGCAACAACGCATTGTTTAGCGTTTGGGCAAAGTAAATGAGCGGCCCTATTGTGCACGGGTGGCTTTATTGATTAATAGTCATTATGACGACATGACGCGCAACAAGCATCAACGGCTGCTGCGTTTCAACTCTCGACCAGAGAAATCAAAAAGAGTTGAATATTCGAGTAGACCACTTCAAAATCTATGCTTCATTAAAGCATGGACGCATTAAAGTCAATACGCGCCGCAGCACGTAAGGGAAGGTAAAGAACTCGACAGCGGTTGAACAGCGCAGGCTATTGTAGACTCCCAGCGGTGTTCCTGGCTTCTATTGTTAGACTTATCGCCCATTGTGTGGTGATTGTTACGCTCTACCCGTTCAGCCAATAAGGCAGGAAAGACCTGTTGGTGGCAGCAAATTTGAAATCGTGTTGTGGCTGGTGTAAACACCGCACGTGTTTGACTGGTTGTAAAACAAGTTGCTAACATGTGTACACAACAATGACTTTACACCAGTAGGCTCGAAAAACTTTGATGGCCAGATTTGACGTGATAGGGTAGGTCATATTTTGTTGCACCTTTGGGCGTGTCTGAGCCAATTACTGTGTTTGACACAAATAGCAACAAAAATTTCTCCAAAGCCTTGCACCCAGTCATATCAACCAATCTATGCACATAGGTTCTCAAAAAAATGATTGATCATTAAATCAAACTTCTGCCACTAAAAATAATCCCCAATCTAGGGATTTAAAATTGCAACCAACTTGAAACAACAAAGTGTTCTAAAACTAAATGTATGCTGAAATCAAACAATATAATGCGTTAAGCAGGTCAGCTCATTTATCATTGCTCACACTTAAGAGCACAAGGCAAAAAACCGAAATGCCTCTACCTACAAGCCAGCAAAGTCGATATTCATCCATCATACACTGATTGTATGACAATTCTAGTTTAGCATGTTCAAGAATTCCACAGTTCGCAAATTTTGTGGCCTCTGTTTAGCTTTTTGCAATGTGTCCCATTCTTCCTAGTAGGTTATTTTTGACCTCTTACACCATTGTCTGAAAAATTGTCCTTCAAACAACTCCTAAAACTTGGGCTAGTAAGTCAGTAGGAATTAGTGTTTAAAATTTTTATATTTAATTCTAATCAACTCTGTTAATTTTTGAAAAGCCAACATGGTGTTGGTGTTACAACCACTTTTAGCTTCAACATCAATGCCCACTGTTTTGAATTTTGATTAACATGATTTCCACCACTGGTACTTGTAAATGCCATTCATTATATAAGCCACAACTGTTAATTACTTTGGATTTGCATGCTTTCACTACCATGTTCATTATGGGTTTAGCACATCGGTGCAAATATGTGGTCACGCACTCGTACCACGTGACCAAAAACTTGGAGTGCACGAACGATTTTTTTGCATTTTATACTTGTGCATATGAATGGTGTATGGCAATGCTTATGTGTGTGCACTAGTAAAAATTTATGCGCACTACTAACATTCACAGAAAATTGTGCACCCTTGGTTTAGCAGCTGTATGCTAATGTTGCTTTGACTTTAAAGCCCATACGTGTTTCAGTTTTCTTTTCTGAGGTTCAGTCAGTACAAAGCAGTTGCACCCACGTTTTTCAAGAGAAATTTGAAGACTGAAGCTGTAATGATCCTCAAATAAGGGTAGCAATTGATAGTCAGCACAACACTTTGCACACTTGGGAATGAAGCCATACTCTTTGTCAAATGAAATTCATAACCATAGGAATAAAAATGTTATAACTCTAGCACTAAATCATACAAATTTATATGATGGCACAAATATGTCAAGTTGCCCACTTGGTTTGACGAACAGCAATCTTCACAACAAACTTGTATGTGACAGGTATCCACAGCTTTTGAATACCAGTCCTAAAAAAACTCCAAAGACTAAAAAGTCAACTATTTTAAAATGTATTCTATATGTCAAAACTCATAATGAAATTCAGTAACGTTAGGTACAAAATAATAAATACCAATCATACCTCTCATTGCTAACATCACCAATGGCAATAAGTTCTTTGATTGTAGTTGTTTTCAAATGCAAAGAAGATAACTGAAACACAAGTAAATTTGATCACCACCTCTAGTGATGCAAATCCGATTGCAAAGTAAAGGCTGTCAAAACGACTGAATATGAGCCAATCAATTAGTTTTCTTATTACAGTTTCAATAGTGTTACTATACTTTGGATTTACAGTTTCAAACATAATGTTCCACACATTCTGATGCCACCCCTTGGCCCTCACAGATCAATGCAGAGGAGACAGTGCTTAAAAACAAAGCTGTTTACCAGTGATAACATGAGGTAGTTGTATCACTTGATCATTCTCCCTTATACTGGAATCAGTTTGTTTTGGTTGATGGCTTTATCTACAGCAAGCCACTAATTTTCATGTAAAGCCCTATTTTGACCTGTGTTCCAAGACTAAAACTGCCACTTCAAGGAACAAATTTCCTGCAAAAATTAATATAAAAAAGAAGCTAGTTAAAAAAATATGCATGAATTGAAATCTAGGCAAGTACAGAAGAGCTACAACATCATTTTTATATTTCAAAACTGTTTTTTGTTATTGTTTTAATATTATTTTGTGGATTCTGAATAGTCTGATGTCATCCTAAAGAAACTTGTCAAATGAATTACAAACACATTGTGTTTCAAATTTGATTTTGCTCCAGCACACAAAAAAAGTTTAGCAATTTTAGATTTGTAGATGTTGTTGGAATCTGTCAATGGAAAAATACAAAACAAACAACTTTTTAGAATTGAACATACATCACAAGATCCATGCACCATAATATGTTGGATAACCAGTGATAAGCTGGTCAGATCATCTTTGTAATCATCTTCTGTGAATGAAGTTGGCATCAGCAAAGAAGACTCTGCTTGCTACACATAAAATACTTGTTAGCAGCCAAATACAACAATCCAAATCAAGTAAAAACATAAAAGAGTAATCAGAGTTTACTCAGAAGTGTGACACTCACAAACCATTCAAGTTGCAATATTGCAGGCAAATATGGCATGATGATAGCAATTTTGCCATTTAAATTTAGTGACGAGTTCACTTCACATACTTGGAACATTTTACAGTAGTTGCAGCACCTTGTCTTATGAGGATTACGAAGATGTTGTTTTTAAAACAACAGAGAACACACTGAAGTTGTTGTCAGAGATAAAAGTAAACAGGTGATACCCTAGTAACTGTCACATACTAGGAGGCTGTGACTTTTCTTGCCAACAACTGTTGGGAAGTTACCTAACAACTCACACTCAACCAGGAAAAAATTGTGAAAATAAGATATTTCAAATCATCCTGTATTACCGTGACCTGGTGCATAATAGTCGTAAAAACAATAAAAAACACCAGACATGCTAGTGCTGAAAACAAAATAAACACAAAATATGAGTGTTGGGCATTGGCCCAAACACAATATTTTAATCGAATGACAAACCAATGTGCATCAAAAGATAACTTAAACATCTGTTACACTGACCTGATTAAACAATGAATTATTTACGGCAATTGAACACTGTAAAACCTTATGATTGCATACGCTTGAAATGTTATACAACACCTCAAACTTTTACCTGCAACCTAGCATTCTCTTTTCTTAACAAGCAAACTTCTTCCTGCAAGGCATTTGCTTTTAAATGAGCTTGATCACAGTCCTTGAGATAAGTTGACATTCTGCTTTCAAGCTCAATCACCCTGAAATTAAATCAACTTGAATTGGAACACTTCTATGAAAGCAAAATTTTATGTTGTATATTTTGCTTGTACGTAACCATTCCAATGGTGAAGTATGGGAATAGATACATCATTAACACCTTTGGTGCCAGCTGAATTATGCTGAAAGGTATAATTTGCCCATATTGGCCACGTCTGTGCAATTTCATAACTTGCCAGTCGATTGTGCTAGAGAGCTGTTCAAACTCTCAAAAGTCTTGCCAAGTCTTCTGGTTTGCAATCAAAGAAAGTTTTCAGGTTTTTTGTGAGTGATGTCATAAGTGGGGTGGCTATGTTTTTAACCTCAGGTTACCTAGCCTTGCGTCCAAGTTGTGTTAGATGGAAGTATAAAAATATAAAATTGGTAATTTTACCAAAAATTATAATTTTACAGAAATTGGTAGTTTTACCCAAACTCTTGAACCAGAAATGCTAGAAAGGCAATCAAATACTCAAAAAACTCGGATTTTAGCCTAGTTTTCAATGAAATTTTCAGCAAAATACTTTTATCTAGCGGTTGGGCCCAGGGTCACGTAACCTGAGCCAAAATGGCCAAAAACCTACCCCACTTTTTATGTCATCCACAAAAAGCCCAAAACCAAAAAAAATTTTTTCATTGCAAACTAAAAGACTCACCGTGTCTTTTGAGGGTTTGGGTAGCTCTCTAGCACAACCAACTGGCAAGTTATGGACTTGCAAAGTGGTGCGAAATTAGTGCTCTATGTGTGACTTCAAAGTGCAATATACTCATATACTAGCTCCAGATGTGTTAAGCTATGAAGCAATAAAATACATTTACTTTGCATTTGCTTCTTCTTCCAACTCCTCAATAGTCTGAATCAAAACTTCATTTTGCTCCGACAAGTCCACAACATACGATTTCATTATTCTTATCTTCATCTAAAAGCAAGATATTTTACACAATATATACATATATCATATAGCAAAAAAAACTAGATTTACTATTTTTTTAAAATAGATGTCATAAAGATTTCTCACTAGATATCTATATTACAAGTATGATAAAAAATCAGTTGGTTGTTTACCTTTCACCTAAAATCAGTGCTCTTCAACCTTTTTTGTTACCGTGCACCCACAAAGCTATTTTGACGAACTCATGCACCCTATTTACTTAAACACATGCATCCTATTTACTGACACTTCCCCATGTCCCTCACCTAATTGCACCCAAGTACCTGGGCAAAATAAGCAAGTCCCCTAATTCAGTAACTCAGCTACATAATTCAATTGATAGTGGCTCATTGTCCATTGCTTATGAATCACAAATAATCAACTAATTACAACAATTAGCTTGACATGGTCTGATGCTTACGCATCACACGTCAGATTGTGCAAAGTCTCGGTTAAATCCTGAAAGTCATTGGTTGATTAATGGTTCATTTTTGCTAACAGAAAGTTTTGTAAAAAGTATCTGTTGAGTGTGACAAGCTTGTGATGTACCTTTCTGAACCCTTTCTTAGTGGGGCACCCCATGCATATTTTGGTATACCCTAGGGTGCACCGTGCACACCAGTTGAAGACCGCTGCCTAAAATCACACATTCTGTATTGTCATGAATGACAATGAATATTTTTTAAATTAACATTTACTTAAGCAAAGGAAAAATTTTACAGAGGTCAATCTAAAGTAACAAAAAATAAATCAAAACTTATGAAGCAATTATACTGAAAACCAGTTTTGCATGCTTGAGTGTGACAAACTTCACCAACTTTTCATTTATTTTAAGCATCAACCTAGTGTGTAAATGTTTTGGTAAAGAAAAAAGAGAAAAATTTTTACAACTCCTTATAAAAATGTACTGTATTTATGTCCAATCAATATCACTGCATTACCTCGCAACATGTTTGAAGATTAATTATATGGTGAGTTACCTGCTTTGCTAAAATTACACTTCTGTGTTAATGAACTCATGCAATGGAAGTAAAGGCATTAAAGAAAGTTCTAAATTGAAAAACATAACAGAGAGCAGTGAAAAAGTAGCATGTCTGTGATTTTCTACACAAAAGATACAACACAACAGAAAGATTCAAAAATAGTGAGTTTTTGACTTAGACTTTTGATATTAGTAAAAATTATCAGTCAGTGGTCAAACTAAATATACCAATGCCAAACACTGACAATGGACAAGTCCAACAGCAAAAGTTTATAAAATTCACAAAAAAGTTATTTCTAGTGTAATAAAACATTTATTTGCAAAGTCTATCATAAAGCAAAATGAATTTTACATGTTTAAATAAAAATTTTTTGGCTTGTATAACATACTACATACCTCACATAAAGAAAAAGCTAACAAACTAATTCCAAATTTGAACTGCAGTCAGCATAATAATGAGTTAAATTTAGCAATGCATAAATCTGTGAAATTTCATCAACAAAATATGGAAAATTTATAAAATTACATACATTCAAAGTTTTCTAAATTTAAATTTCAAAAATTAACTCATGCTACATTATCAGTAAGATTCACAGAATGTATTGTAAAAACTATACTCTGATTTATAAGTACTCTTCTTGTTATAAAAATAAGTGTACAAACACAAACACTTTCAACGACATTTCAACAGCAATATCATAGATTGTGGATTAGGTCTACTAATAGACTTCTGACAATGGTGGGCTTCAGCTTTTTAGTTTCCAACATATACTTAAAATCTGAATGATTTGGAAGGACCTCAACAAACTTAGTGGAAAATCCAAGAAGTTAAATATTATGAAGCTAATGCTTGTACAAAAGAAAACAAAAATCAAAAAGAACATTCAAACATTCCTTGCCAATAAGCAAAAGGAAACATCAGATTTTTATTTGTACGTTTCATCTGACCCAAATAGTTTTTAACAGTAAGTGTGGGATACAAATTATATAGGTTTTTGCATTAACAACAATTTGCATCTTTTTGTTAATTATATATCACAAACAAATATGAAAACGCAAGGGTACCACACACTACCTTGAGAACTGTATTTGAAAATATCTGTGTCATTGTGTTTTCTTAGTTCCCAACTTCATTGCAAAGTGTGCAGTTATCTTAAACCATACTAAAATGACATTACTACTAAAAAGATTCCTGATTTTGCAATTTGTTTACTCATTTGACACTATTTGCATAAAAATGTGATCTGTATATTTTCTATCTATGTTTCGTCTTTGCAGGCATTACAAAAAATGAGATTGAATGCATTCTAATGATTTTAATAATAGCATTGTCATTGCATTGTAAGAAATTTTAAGCACTAGATCAGGTTTTTTTAATGGTGTTTTAGGGACCTGATTCGGGTCCCTAGAATCAGTGAAAATTATCATCGGGTCCCTAGAATCAGGGAAAATCGGGTCCCTACAGGTCCATACCAGGTACCTAACATTTTCCTTAAATAAAAACTGCATTAAATTGAAAGAGTATTATAAAAACTCAATGATCTGTACCCTTTAAGTCAGCACAAGTTCTTTAAAAATTTGTTGGCATACACCTAGAAAAATCCCCAAGTTAAAAAAATACCTCGTTACAACAAAACTTTTAAGTAATATATAAACCAATGTTTTTTAACCTGGGGGTCACAAACTATGTGGGGGTTGTAAGCATATTTGAAGGGCCACAAGTAGGAATGGGCCAGCTCTTAGGTTTTGCTTTCAAGAAACCAGTCATAACTTATTAATTATAATTAGAAAATGAAGCCATGCACAGGAGTAATTAGGTCATAGTTCGTTGCTATGAGTCAANATACAAAAAAGGNTNAAATTAAAAATTTCAATAACATGAGAAATATCAACAAGACAACAACAATTTTATGATGCAGTTTTGATTTTTTAAAGATATATTATATCCATTGCCACAATGTTTTCGACTGCAATGTACTCCATGACTATTACTAGAAAAAAGCCAACAAACAAATAACTTCGACCAGCTGGATTGGATTCTCAGGCACAAATATTGAAGAAAAAGTATTTTATCCAAAGCAATTTTTATGATTATTGCCAATCAGCACAAGTTTTAATACTTAGAGCACACAAAACTACATTTTCGGCAAAAGCCTGCCATGAAGAAATGCAATTAGTAGCTTTCCAAAATAATGCATCTTTGCAAGTGCAAATTTGCAATAAAGCAAAACCTTCTTGTTTTACTTATTTGTTTATTTCTGTGTTTTAAAGGCTTATATCTCATGAGGTAGTAATAACAATGCCATCTTTTATCAAGGTTAAAGAAATGCAGTTTGAATCGAACCTTTTGTTTGATTAGCTATGGTCACACTGCCAAAAAGTTTAAGTCAAACTTTTATTTACCTTCATTATTTCTTCAGTGTCAGCAACACCAGTTTCCTCAAGCCTGGCTAGCTTTTCTTTATATAATCCACGAAATTCTTTAATAAGCCTCTGCATTTCACTAGTTCTCATGCTGGCAGCTAGGTTGGCAACTGAAGTAAAACTGCCATTTGTAATATTATTCATAGGCTCCATTACTGATTATTACACTGATCTCAAATTTTTCATATTAGCATTTTTCAATCTTCCAATCTACACCTACAGAGTTAAAATACTAAAACTTACTTCGAACCAGCAAATCTTTAAAAAAATCTTATGTCTATTATTTTTAGATACAAAATCACATGCCAAGTAAGTATTTTGCAAATGCTAAATCTTGCAACACAGCCATTCTAGCATTTACTATTATGAATGCTATAGAAACGTTAACGTACTCTGAAATATTCAAATAACTTCATCACAATGTAGTTCACCCAAAGTTATGTGCAGCAAAACATGGGAGGCTTACTGCATTACAGTTTATTTTTGTCAACGAAATATTTAAAAGTTTCTTTACTTAATCTTGCCTACATAAAAAACGCTGTTTAATCTACAATTAAAACATCTACTGGTAAAAAAACATGCCTATGCATATTACTTTTTGGCAGTGTTGACTGTAAAGCCAAGAAAACAGACCCTTTACATTTCGTTGTCAGTATTTCATAGATTGACAATCAATAGAACATCATTTTTTGCAGGAGCAGCGGCAACATGTTAGGCTCAGCAGATCACTTCTGGTGGTGGATGAAGTTCGAACATGGGACTTTCAGGATACCTGACCCCAGAAGCTTCCAACTTCTCCATTCCAACAATATGATGGCTGCATTGGATGACTCATCCTCATTCTACAACCACTGCAAACATTTTGCAGAGCTTGCCAGATGTGAAAGGGTTATAACAACCCGGGTGGAGTTTCATTTTAGCTGGGTTTATATTTTCTCTGCCACGCCTAGATCTTTGCGGATCTGAGCACCTGTTCCACTGAGAGAGACCGGTTGCGACCCAGCACTCCCTGTGCAACTGTGTTGATCATCTGGCAGCTCTTTCCCACATAGGCTATACGATTCAATGTAAATTTGGCTTGCTATACACCTTTATCCTCAAGGGGCAACGACTCAATAACCTTCCGGTTTTTTCAGTGCCCTGGTGTTTTTGCAATTGCTATGGTTTATTTCTTGTCTTTGAAATTCTTAATTTTCACCCAATAAACTCAACTCAACTCATTGAAGACACATCAAATCTGCAGTAAACTAATACTGATGATTTTGAGGGAAGATATTGTTTACTAATTTATAAGTGGATTTAAGCAATGCAAATGGGAGTGGGAAAATACATTTCAAAGCTATAATGAATAAAATACAATTTTCTTGGCATTCAACAGCAAATTATTGTTTTTATCACTCTAATTTGCAGTACAATAGTTATTATCATGGTACATTATGCAGCTTCTTCCCACACAATGAAAACAATGGAATAACATGAATTAGGTCTAAAGTCTAAACCAGCACTAAAAGCACGAGAATTGCCATACCTACATAGACCTTTTGTTGTATATTTTAAAGTCATGAAGTCAAAAACAGCAACAGCAGACAAATATATGTATGTATACATTCATAGCAATCAGCAAAGAATATATATCATACGAGAAACAACTTCATACTATGCTTAGCACACCTAAGATATTCATTGCTACTAGCGTTTGAAGGTACACTGCACACAGACTAGAATCAAAAGGTTTCCAATGTCATTCGACAAAAAAATCAATGCATTTGCACGAGCAAGGTTTCACTGAAACGTAAAAATACCCCGTTTTACACTACACATTTAGGCTAGTACCGTTCAGTGACACAGTTTGAGTTTCTTTACTTGCCAAAATGCCAAGCTAGAGCAATTCTATCATTGAAAAAATATAGGTTTACTTCCTTAATTTACGTTTGAAAAGTCATTGGTCACAGAGACACTGTACAGCAATTGTACTGCATGAGCCAAACATTTAAAAATGTTTGTCAACATTACATTGTCGATTGTGACAATTAACAAGATGAGGTGGCTGCTTAGGAAAAAATTACACAAAGATGAAACAAATGGCATCCTAGTTTTAACACTTTTGTAATTGTCACATGATGCCATTTGCATTTGTGGCTATACAATCAATAGTTGGATAAATCTCGTAAGTCATGACAGTTATGAATGAAATATTACCTTTTTTAGGACTAAATACTTCTCTCATTTACTAAACATATTTTGTTTTCCATATACCCAATACTTATGGGATTAATGTTTGTTGCTAAACTTAACGTAATCTGTTTATGCCCTTGTCTTTTCAACATCATTTGGTGACGCCATGTGTCTAACTAGTGGGACATACATTCCTCCAAGGTACTCACTCCACTATGATCCATGGGTAACTGTATTACTTCTTCATGGTGTTTATGTATATACATTGTTTTCTACCCTTGCTACTTGTTTCTGTAATAAAATGTTATGTTTTTAATTGCATTGTTCTCTGCCTTGTGTTGTTCCCTTGCTTCACCTATATGTGCTTGCTTCAACTGCCCATATATGTACATGCCTCAACTCTTTACCCAATGCTTGCCCACCATCATCTGTCTTACATTGATGTCTATTGTGTACAGTATGATACTGTAAAACAATTGTGTTATGTCCATTTTTTATGTTTATTATTCTTTGCACTTTAAATATTGTTTTTGTTGAATACTGTAACTGCTCGACTGTTTGTCTGCTCATTGTATCGCCACTTCCAATGTTTTGAGAAACTTTTCTGATATCTGGTGTTTTGGCAACAAATCTGATGTTGACTGGGCTATTGTTTGTAATTGGTAAATCATGTTTTGTGTTTGGTTATGCATGTTTTAGTGTATAAGCTTTATGACTAAACAAATACCTTGAATGTCAACAAGTACAGATGACACCAAAAACATACAATCCAAACGTACCCAACAATATTGAACCACCCAAAAGGATCATAAAAAACCTAAATACAGAAATCCATCGAACCAAACAATGGGAAAAATCAGGCACAAAGTTTCCCCTCAAAACCACAGCACGTAGGAAAAATAAGCGTGACAAAAAATATTTATTGAAATAATACATAAACCAGAAGGGCGCAGAATAATATTATAAAATGCACAAAACAATTGTTTTTTAGTACATACACAACCAACTTAACACAGATGATGGTGGGCAAGCAATGGGTGAAGAGTTGAGGCATGTACAGATGGGCAGTTGAAGCAAGCACATAGACAGGTAAAGGAAGTGAACAACAAAGGTCGCATGGCAGAGAACAATGCAATTAGAAACATTACATTTCATTACAAAAACAACTAAGTAGCAAGGGCAGAAGAAAATCTTTATACATATTAACGTAAGTCATGAAGAAATAACAATTTACACACGGACCATAGGGGTGAGTTCCATGGATAAGTTATGTCCATTGTCCAACCAGATGCATGGTGTCACCAAATGATGTTGAAGAGATGCTTTATGTGTTTATGACTGCTATGATATCCCATTAGATTATCTATATCTGCTTTATGAGATGACTGCTATATTTGGCTTTTTGAGGGGTCTATTCTGCTATTGTTTCTCTATCTTGTAATTGTTGTCTTTTGCTTAATTTACGATTTGTTTTTTATCCATTTTCTGTGCTTTTACTTGTTTCTTTCCTCACAAGAAAACGGTATCCTAATTCATTTTCCAACAAATCAATCAGGCAATGCTCGTCCCGATCGTAGAAACTTTAACTACTAACTAGAAACTTAAAAAAACTTTAACTTTTTAGAGGATATAGCGAGCGATTGCAGGCTACAATCAACCAAACCTAAATGCAGTGTGAATGTACTACAACAATTACAAATGTGATAAAACTAGGACGACTTTTGTTTTAGCTTATTGTAAACATTTGCATGCTATTAATATTATGGGCCTATGCCAATGCACGCTGTTTTCCACCAATCGAAATTTCCCACTCCAAGAATGCAGCCAGCCATGACAAAACACAAACCAGGCGTTACAGATACTTAAAAGCACTAGTGTTTCTGTATGCTTTCGAGGAATCAGTCGACTGCCATCTGCTTTCGTATTTTTGCGATGATTCAAACTTGCACATAT
>JGI24021J15306_10006251_pt1 | contig 14300 bp, 12 predicted proteins | sample Ectturendosymbi1_FD_15306 | JGI IMG/M metagenome (IMG submission 15306) | reverse complement strand
GTTCGTGTTTTATTAGATGTCGTGTTTCAGTTAATTAAAGCCGAATTAAAGCAGTGGCTTATCGGTCAATGTTCGTTGTGAGGTTACGACAATGGCAATATAATATTATAAAATTTTTTGTTTCAAAAATGTATCGGTTGTTTCAATCGGTGTTGATCATTATGACCTTTTTGTTTCTTTTTACCTATGTGAAATTCAACTGTCGCAAAATATGTTCTGTGTAACCCTGCTGTATTATTAGCAAGGTACTTAAGGAAATTTTATTTAAAATATAGATGCTTTTAAATAGCATCTATCTCTATACCTTCCCAGAATGTTTTTACAAAAAAACATGATAAGAAGTCATCGCAGTATTTTTGGAGTATCACCAAGTAAATAATTTTAATGGAAGATAGTGTGTCTTCCAGGGATTATGTGTGAAATACCCAACTGGACTTCTCGCGGGCAAACCATTGGTTTGGATAGTGGACACTGCTTTTTATTGGCGTGTCCTTGATTAACGTTTGTTTTATGAGGAAGAGTCCGTCATAGTAGTTGTATAACAATGAAGTACGTGCATGAATGTCTTATGATATTTTTTGAAATTTTGTAATAGGTCATGAAATGTTCCAATATTGGATACATATAATAAGTCCGTGCAGAAGGTTTCAGGACGAAGGCAATATAGGTGTCGCTGAAAGAATTGATTATATTGCCGTCGTGGGACAGTAGAAGGTTTGTATTGTTTTGAGCATGCTATGATGAAGGATGGGATTTGAATTTTATGACGTGCGGACAATGAGGAAAATGTTGGGCATGGAATTTCCATGGATTGACAGGCTTTGTACATGCTTCAAATTGTCCATGACAGGAGGGACATATGTAAAGTGTTATCCTAAGGGTTGAGATTCGTGTGAAGCCTGCCTCTTTCATGAGGAGTTCTGTGTGTGTCGTGAGTGGCACATCTCGTATGTTATTGTCTGTTGTCTCCGCGTGTGATGTTTTACTGTAAGATTGACTGACTGGTGCATTAAACTCGTCACCTAAGTGCAGATGCTTACAATCGGGTGATGCTAACCAGTGAAAAAGGAAGATGGGTACGTTAGCCAGGAATTTAGTAATTATGATTCCGCAGGAAAAACATTAAATGTGTGTACTGGTTTTTGAAAGAGAGAAAAATCGGTTTTTCGCTAAATCGGTGACATCATATAGTGATTGGTCCCAGGTTTTTGCTTTTAAATGTGCATAATCTGTGATATTCATTCGTCAAATTGAATGTAGTGGCATTGTTGAGCTGACACTTATTGGTAGATCGAAGTTGCAGATAGAGTGCTGTATCTGCTATAAGTTTCGCTATGTTTACATGATGGTGTGAAATGTGTTGCTTTTACTTCGTTTGATGTCGTTGTGGAGTTGAAAGCGTCACTGTTGTGCGAGATCGTTGTAAGTGTTTTTCCTGAGGTGAATGTTTAGCCCAGAAAAGGTGGCTCATTTTTAATTTCACAAGGAAGTAGCCCTTGATATTGAATTAATGGTTGACTATATGTGTTAAGATATAATGGAAGTTATTCTTACCTTTTTATGAATGCAACCGTTTTATCAGTTGTCTGTAATTTAACTCTTGGTAAAAGTATGTAAAGTTCATATTTTCTTTCCATTATGTGGCGGACTATTGTGAGAGCCATGTGTGTCTAGAATTGATGTGCAGTTTTTTTTGTAGGTGTCTACGATTGTGACAGCGAAAACAAGTGCGAGTTTGAGGTCGCCGTAAATTTGGTTGTGTTTTAAAGACCGCGTGTCTTTGTGAAGAGTAATTTCGGATCTGTCGTCAGAGTTATCTGTATGTATTTCTGTTAGGTCTTGTTTGTCATTCGGTATATCTGACCACTGGATTGATGGTGTAGAAGTCATGTTGTTTTTATCAGTTATATCTTCCAAAAGCGTGTCAGTAGGTTTCAGCATTATTTTGTTGGAAATATGTTCGGGTTTAATGTATTTACTAAAATTTCTGTAAATATAAAAAAATTATGAGTATGGTATTGTCATGGAGTACCGGTCATCATTACCTTGCATACAATGGTGTGATGTAAACCTGGGAAGGTCGTAATGACCCTCAAAGATATTGTGAAGCGATAATGTTGAAATGCTTCTGTGACGCATATGCATTGCAATGGTTTTAGAGGAGGGTCTGTGTCTTCAGTAGAATTTGTGCTATGGTATATACGGTGAATGTGTGTGATAATTAAAACTGTTCACTTTGAAAAAGTGAAAAATTGAAAAACTATTGAGCTACGTGACTGCTGATTCGGCAAGTTATCAGCTATTCGTAAGGCAAAAATACGACCGAAGCTTTCGACTGAAAGCAAGATTTGGTGAAGTTGGTATCTGGCGCCGTATGAAGGTTTGTTCATGCATCAGGTGTCTTGAAGTTGTGCAAGTGTTGTTTGCAAGCCAGTCATCGGCGTGATTTGGCCACACGAGTCGCACCTGAGCAGTTTGGTTTTGACTCGGCGCGGTGTTCAGATAATGAGAATCTGAACCTTAAAGCATCATTAGGAACAATGTGGATTTCAGAATGTTGAGGATCATATCTGCGGTGGGATTATCAATTAATAAGTAAAGGCATGTGCGTGTGCTTGTACTGCAAATATATTAAAACAGCAAATGGTGAGAAGATGTTGAGTTTTTTTGTTGATTGCACAATGTCAAATGGTAAACATGCCAATCGGCAACAAGATGTGTTTGTTTTCATCACTAGATTGCGGTTGCTTTGCAATTCCTGGATTACAGTTCACCAGAGGTTGAAGCAGTTGTATTAATGAGAGCTTATAGTCAATTATGTATAATCTGATTTGTTTCTGGGAAATGAAAACGTATCGCGATTGTCGCAGAGCAAGAGCAAGAGCAAAAAAACGCTTTTAAAAAATGAAATTAAACCTGTAATGGTTAAATATAAAGTGAAAGATTTTTAATCTTAAATTTTACTTTTCTGTGGATAATTGTAAATGGTATTGTATTTGTGAAATTATCATTTCATTTATATAGGTGCTTTTTATGGCATGTATGTTATGCCAACGTAGAAATTGTTTGAGGTAAAAAGTTTATGTTTTATTTTAGCCTTTGTGTAGGTGTTGAGTGAAGGTTATCTTACCAGTTGGGGTTATGTTGGTTTCCATTGTGATTCCTGAAAAGTGGTAATGAATGTTAATTGTCATGAAAAAACAGTGACAGTCGTGGTCCAATAACGCATAGGAAACTTCCTTATGAAAAACTTCTGAAAAAAAACTAGAATCGTTGATTCAGGAACATTGCTTTAATATTGTTAGTTGAGTAGCATATGCAATATATTATCGGGACATGTAACAAAACAAACGCTTTTCGTTCAGGACGCACTTGCACCGCTTAAGACGGCATGATAAGCCTGTCGCCATCCCAGTGAGATGCGAGTTGTCGCCCAACGAGAAGTGGATTGTTGTTGTGGTTGAGGAAGATGTAGTATTTGATTCGTGTGTCATATCTGTGTGTGTCTTTGTGTGTCGACATTGTTGTGTGTTAAGTTTAGGTGCAAACCTTGCGCATTGACGCTCATTGGAGAAGAAGAGAAATAGAGGCATAGAAAAAGAGGATAGAAAGAAGAACATGCCGGCATGAGAGTCAAATTGCCAAATTCACACGTTGGTTTGTTGATAATCTGAACATGAGTTGAGAACGCATCCACACTGTTGTGGATGAAATGATAAGCCTTTCGCCATCCTGGTGAGGAGTGCGATCCCCACCCAAAAGATCCTGAGTGTTTGTGTGCAGTAGTGTTTGTGTAATTCTGTGTAAATGCTGAGCTTTGTATTTCACTAGTCATTCCCTCTTCCATTTTGTCTTGTATTAGGTACCTGTAAGACGAGATGAACTGGAATGCGACATGAAAGTTATATATATATGTGTGTGACTCTATCTTTATGAGTCGTGTCGCATCTGTACTCATTGTATTGTTTGATTCTTGATTCAGCTTGCTTTGGAGGTTACCTGCAATGTAGTTATCCAAAAACGTTTTGGATCATTCTGCACTGCTTCATTCACACAGAAAGGCATCCTCCTGGACTAGTGGGTTCGTTAGACCGTGTCGCGCATAATGTGAAGTCATTGTTATGGCATTTGAGCTCCTTCCCATACATCAGAAGAGAATGATGCTAGATATTCATGTCATTTTTTTGACATTTTGTTGCTTGTTTTCGTAATGTTATCCCTTCGAAAATGCAGGTGATCTTTGGCGTTGTTTCAGTTGAAGATGTTGATGAAAATAAGAATTGCTAGTCAATTCTTTGAGGAGTTGATTTTTGTAAAATCGTAGGACCACAACTGACAACTGTTTTCTTACCTTGTAAGTAGTGTTGTTTGTTATTCAATCCTTCTGATTAATTGTCTGGTTCCCAACTTGATTTTTGAGGAGAGGCTTGTTTGGTCTTGTATTGTTGTGGAAGTGTTACAATATATGGAGAGAAGATTTTTCTTGGTCTCAGAGTCGATAATCGCCAGTTATATATGGTGTGATAAACTGATGAAATATAACCTCTGTTTAGTAACTGTTGATGGTTCGGTTGTCGAATAAAACTTTGTTGTCTGAAAAGATATTTTGATTGATTTGATTGAAGTAGTTTTTTGGTAGAGGTCTGGATCTGCAATTCCTTGCTATATGGCCAAATTTGCCACATCTATAACATTCGCGGTTTTCAGGTTTTTTTGTTTTCGATGTTTGTGATTGTTGGTCTTGTAGTTGGGACTGTTGCTTTTGCTCAAGTGTTTTTGTTGCTTTGTGTAATTCGCGGGGAAGATAATGGTATGACGTTTCTTTGGAGTTGCTGTGTTTCGATCTTCTATTTATCTTTTGTTTCGTGATGCGTAGAGTTTTATCCGTATCTCCCTTTTCATCTAAGGATGTAAGAAATTCTTGTGACAATGTGATTATCGTGTAAATGAAGTTCCTGACAGTGTGTAGGTCATTAGATGGTTCTTCAGTATTTTCATGGGCTCAGGTAGATAATATTTCCATTTGTGAAGTTTCTTCCGATTGAGGCGGATGCATAATGCTATCTTGTGCGTGTGAGATGAGCGTTTGCGCACTTGTTTCTGCCGCAGCTGATGGTTCAGCAGGTTGTTCATTGAATTCAGAAAAATCAGTATCAGATATGTCATTAGTCATGGCTAAATTATTCAGATTTCTGAAAAACAAAAAACTTGAATGTATCCAGATATGATGAGTGATTAGACGTTCATTTATCAGTTAACCGTCAATCACGCAAAGAGTAACTTGTGCAAACGGACATGTTATGTTGTTGGAAAATATTACTAACGTCGCTCGTTTGTATATTACGACAGGGTTGCGTAGACAGTTTGGTAAATTTATTTTCCTTATTTTGGATTTTGTATTAATTGAGGGCAACGTGTTTTTAAATGACCGGTTGACGGCGGTTATACCAAAGTCGATATTGATGTCTTCTTTGTTGACGTGTTTGTTGATCTCGTGGAATAACTTGTACGGTGTGAAATGCCGGAATGTCCGCAGCTGGTGAGTGACTGGAAGTGTGTTGCGGGTCTTGCCTTGTGAAAAAATAAATTATGTATCCCATAAGTAATTGAAACGTGGTCAATTGTTGATTCGAAAGACGTGATGCCATGTGATTGAGTAAGTGTTGATTTTGTTTCCGCAATTGGGTATAAATGAGTTAAAAAAATGTGGAAAATTAAGGGCGTTGGCGATGTTCACCGTGTTGAGAATGTAAAGGTGTTGCAGTAAAGATGTATTTGTATTTTTAATGTCCATAAGGGTTTGAATGTTTCTCATTATTTGTGACGGATTTCTGATAAAAATGTAACTCAGTGCAAGTTAATTGTAGTTTGCAAAGCCAAAGATGGGTTGGTGAACTTTCATATGTTGCAGTAGCTTGGTTTCCCCACTATCTGTACTGTTCGCGTTTTGACTCTGAATAAAAAGGAAGTCATGTTCAGAAATGTGACTTATTATGCTTGGTGAAATTCTTCCTATAAAGCGACAATGCTGAACAGAGTTCGTGTGACTGTGACTTTCTAGCGGTTCATGAACAGCATCGTGTTAAAGGAGAATGTCGTCTAATATGTCCCACTGTGGTTGCTGCGGTAAATGAGGCTTGGGAAACGGTAGCATATTGTCTTGCTAGGACCACATGAAGCAATGTTATGCAAAAGAGAATAGTTGAAAAAATACATTCGAGAAAGAAATGTGTTCAATCGTTTAATATGATGGAGAACAATTTAATTAAGGAAATGAACGATTATTTATTACACTTAGAGAGACTTGCGCATAAAATGGTGTACTTTCCATGCTTGTTGATCCTGCAAAGAAAAATTTATAAAGTCCATAGGCTAAGGCTGTGCCTGCTGCAAATGTGCTGCCAAGCACTGCAGCTATTTTTATTGGCGACCAAGAGATATCTTGTTCCGGTTTTAATGCTGGAATTGTGTAACGATGTTCGTGGTCAATAGGACCTAAGATACGGAATCTGTTCCAGGAATAAAGTTTATTTCCAACCATTTTATGTTGATAAATCTCATCTTTTGCAAAAGCGGATGTGGAATTGACTATGTTGAGAAATCCCTGAAGTTTCCGAAATAGTAGAGCTTTTTGTAACATGTTTTGTCGAATGAAATGGATTTGCCATAATTTTCGTGCATATAATTGAATGAAATGGTGTTGTGAGAATAGGTTATTTTTGATAATCTGAATGCGCATCATTGTACATTTGTTGGTTGCATTGTCGTCTAATTGATGAAAAAGCCAATTGTTTAAAGAGTTGTAGTTGGAAATTGTCAAACAACACTTGAAGTTGTGTTTTGCGTAATTTGTTTCTATATTATGTGACTGCTGGTGTAAGTTGTTGGTAGTCGCTTATAAGCTCGGCCATAGAATAATTACCGAATGATTGTTGGAGAGAAATGCTAGGTTGTGTGGTATTGGCATGTAGGGTTGGCCAGGAGTACCAAGTGTGATTGATTGCCATGCGCTTTTGTATTAAACTTGCTGCTTGGGTATACGAATGATAAGGGTTCTCAAGATCTGGTAATTTTTGGCAGAAGTCTTGTGTGTAGGTGGGTGGTCGAATGTTTAGTAAAGAAACTTCGAAATCACCACAAGGAAAAATATATTGAAAATGATGTGATTGGCATCCCCAATATCTTTGATATTGCCAGTGGTGGTTGTTCACCTGGTATGTTTGTACTTCAGCTGGAAAGGTGGCTCTATGTGGTGGTATCGTAAGGGTTGCATTATATTGAGCACCAATTTGACTGGGATAAGCGATAGGGGTGTATTGTGGCCGTAAAATTGGGGGTGCAAAAAGATACTTGTGGTCAAAAATATGTGAATTACGGATAGGTAACAACCATACGCTTTTGCGGATGACTGACAAAGGAGCGCCTGTTTGGATCCGTAATACTAACCAATAAAGTGGTTCTGCGCGCCATAAATTATTTGTCGTTCGTCGTTTGTAATAAATTCGATTGTCCCGCGCATTTTTGGGTGAAATTGGGATAAGTTCTCCATTTGGAAATTTTACTTCATACAGATTTTGTGACAACATTGTTACTGTTGTCCATGCTTCTAGATTACATTCTGACATGTTATTCGCATCGAGATTACTTGATATACTTGTGTAGCGTACTGATTTCAACTTAGGTAAATTTCGAATTTCTATATAGCATGGTTGCTGATTTGTGCGAGTTGTGCATCAGCAGGGGTTGTGTACAGTCGATATGTTATGTTAATGTATCGCTCGAAGAATGAGTTTACTGCATATAAAGCGAAGATTAGTGCGTCCGCATCTTTTGGATAATACATGAATTTACTTGGCAGATTATTCAGATCAGAAATCACCATTCGGACTCCTGAAAACATGTAAATGTGATACGTTTCAAAAACCGAATTAGGGATATTCATGTCATGGGAAATAGTGTTGTTTTGTCCAAGATTTTGGGGTCATTTGTATGATGCAAAGCATCTGCTTCGAGGGTTTTGATAAAAAGGCTTAATTAAAAACGTAGGGTGTTGTAATGGTTTGTTGACCAAGGAGTTATGCACCAAATTTTCATAAAACGTTTCTTGGTTACATGGTTGGTTGTATATCTCAGGATGGTTTGAAACATTCACACGACGCTCATCTTTTGGTATTGCTACAATTACTTGGTCATTGTTGATCAGCGCTTGAAAAGCTGTTTGTAAATTATGAGAAGAGCTTCTTACATTTCTGTTAGTTGCCAAAACATTCGATGATAATGAAAAGACGATTAGTAGAGTAATCATGTTAGTTTGTGTCTTCCTGTCAAAGTATAAAAAAATATTATGTTGGTTAATGGCAAAAACAAAGGTGTAAAAACAACTCCTTAAAAATAAAATTGCTCTTTGGAAGGAAATTAAGTTTCCAGACAGAATTTGTTTATACTTTTGAATATGTATTTCAAGAAAGGTGCATAAATGAAACATTTGCGACAAAAGTGCACATTAATTAACACTGAATGTGTTTTATAGAGCTAGTTTATAGAAAAAAAAAATTTTAAATATAATTGCAACGTGTTCAGCAAACGTAGAGAGATCAATGGGGAGTGTTTGCAAGAGGGTTGTGAAAAAAGTGCTTTTTTGCATGGGATAATAGTGGAAGAATCTTCGTTGGTTACTTAGAGGTGTATCTAAACTGCTAATGCATGTGCTATTCTTGAAATGGCTTGGCTGATAGCTGATCGTCGCTGACAAGAGGAAACGATTTATTTGATCATAAAATTCAGCTACTTGTGCTTGTACAAGTGTTTTGACATGGCTTTCATAAAAATAGATTCTGACTACAATCTCTGAAAGATGATGCTATTTGTGAATCTGGTGCATGATTTGTGATAGTTTGTCTTCTGTCTGCATTTGCGATGGGAAACTACTGGAAAGTTGTTGAAAAAGGCAGAAAAAGGTGTAACCATGTTTGAAAAAATATCAAAAACGATCAGGTCTCAGTCTAATTCATATCCTGTAATTCAAGAATGATGTGAAACTGTTACGTTTAACATTAACATGAAGGCTTATGGTAAAAGGACATGTTGGTTGTAGTGTGCAAACTCAAACGCGGGTTTGTTTATGTTTCCAGACCACAGTAACTTATTTTTTTGCAACTGTTTGCCCATTACGCGATCTGACTTAGAGCAGAAAGGAAGTCACGTTTGATATCTAACCTGATGCGCTTTGCAGAGCACTTACTTTGTTGCGACAGTGCTTAAAGGAATGTTGTATGATTGGAACTCACTTACACGTAACGAACAGCTTCGTGTCAAATGGGAATGCTGGAAAACGCTGGATAACGTTTGATTTACTTTGCTTTCGTTTTTATCAAGCTGCAGTGTCTATGCTCTGTGACTAGAAGTTTGTGTGATTGAAAGCTGCGTAAGAGACTGGAAATCGTTAATTGTTCTGGTGATTGGTATGAGCTGGTAAAGGGGTCTATGTTGTGTTTTGAGCGCTTGTGCGCAATCGGTAGAGTTGTGCTTCAGTTGTGAAAGTTAAGTTCGTGAGGCAATGTGGTTTTCAGCGCTGACAAAGATGATTGTCTGTGAGATCGTGAAATAGTAAAGTTTGACAATGTATGTAAGCTTCAGTGAGATAATTAAGAGCTGTTGTTTTCTATAGAAATCGTTTGGCATCATGGTATCGATGTGAAAAAACAACATATGGTGCAAGTAACTCCTAGACGTGTGTCTGATAAAAAAGATATAGTGTGCTTTATTCGTGTATCACAGTGTTTTGCTGACTATTTGAACGTTAAAGGAGTAGATATGAATTAGAAAATAGAGATGTAACCGCAGTCGTGAAGAAACATTTTGCAAAAAAATGTGAGTTTTGAATTTGAGATATATCATTCATGCATTAATGTTTATGAAATGAAGACATTTTTACACCTCTCGTGTTTGTCGTAAGTCAAAAATCACTTGATTTTAGAATATGATTTGGTCCCGTAGAAAGGTAAACAGAATGCCTTGCGAGGAGAGATCCTAGAAATGTTGAAATGTAACTCAAGAGACGGCGAGAGTAGAGTTGGTTTGTCGTCTCTGTTAAGGGTGCAATGTTTTTATGCAGTGAGTGAAAAATATGTTGCCATTCTAGGAATTTGCGAGTTTAGAAAAATTATTGTGTTTTTACTGGTTGACAAAAATGCAGAAGTGACGGTGTCAGATATTTCGGCCATTTGCCAAAATGAAAGGCAATGAAAATCCTATGAAGGCAATGTTTGCCATTCGTGCGCATCATAAGTGTTGTAAAAATTTTAGATTTATTTTTGAGAGGTAAGTTGCGTCGGATGTATTAGTCAGTTCGAATAAAAATAGCCTGCATTGCGCTGTATTGGTTGATGTGGTTAGCGAGCGTTTCGAGATGTCATTTATGTTCCGTTGTGCATGAAAGGGTCCATTAGCTGTACTGGAGGCTGATGAATGAAGTCCGCAGAACCATTCGACATAGAACACTGGTTTGTTTTTAAATTGCTTCGCAAACATGCCGTAGCTGCGATTTTGATCGCAGGTTGCGTAGTTCTCTGTGTGAAGATGATACATTGTGAGGTTTGTTTGAGCGTCTTAAGTTATCGAATGTGACCCCAACAATGAATGCAAAGTTGAGGAAATAGTGCTCGGAATGTAGAATAGTGAGATTTTATAGAAATGATGTAATAGCAAGGAGGTTGGTTGTACTCTTGTATAGCTATCTAGTGACAGACATTGTATGTCTGAGATTAGGCTGACGTGTGTTGGGGCGGTAGACAGTAAAGACGTGATTTTCAAAATTACGTGTTGTAACGGATTCTGCGTTGTGTTTAGAAGATTTTCAACGTTTGTAATGAGTTGAACCAAAGGAAAGATGAAGAACCGTTGCAACGATTAACTGACCAGTAAGTTTTACAATGGCACCCAAATGGCAAAACGTGCCTCAGGAAGGACGAAGGTTTAAACAGATGACAAGAAATGGCCCTGTCAAGAGAATGCAAAGTAAAGTTGCTACAGCACCGAGAGCGGCTGAACTGCTGAACAAAAATAAGTCGTGAAAAATCGAAACGATTTAGTGACATTTAATGATGTTGCAATTAAAGCTGAAAGTTTTAGTTCAAGTCGTCCGTGTGTTGCATAGGCATGCGGTGTTTAAGTTAGGTCGCGACGTTAATATTCCAACGTTTCACACAAAAGATTTATCTAAACTGTAAGTCTGAGAAAAAATTGTTAAAAGATGCTATATTTTGTTATGTGTTTTTTTTGGAACGCAGCTTAGGGGCAAGGTTAAAGGTGTTGGTTTTAACCAAGACGAGAATCAAAACAACTGAAAAAATGTACGTCAACTGCTGATTCGCTGTCAAACATAGTACATGACTGAGTAAAAATTATTTTTGCGCGTATCTAAAGCGGTGAGGAAGATAAAATCGAATGATATTTGAAAAAATGTCTTTTTTTCTAATTCCAAAGTGATCATTTTTATGTGATTTATAGCAAAGTGTTTTGTGAATTTTGATGAGCAAGATCATTTCTGTAAGTTTTTGACGCATGCTGATAAAGATTTTGTGAAATTTGTGTGCAAGGATATGGCTGCTAATGTAGTCCGAAGGCAGGTTTGTTGAAGTTGAATATTCAAGTATTAGTCTAGCCGCAACGCAAACTGCATGTAGAAGGCTGTGTTTTCTTACAAAGGTCGTTTAAAGATTGAGACGCTCGCCTGTACGGATGGTTTAGGAAAGTTTAAGAGCTATTCAGCGTGTAAGTTAAAACGTGTTGCGCTTTTTTATCAAAAATGAAAGTTAGAAGAAATGACTATATTTCAAATCACGTGTATGTAACTGTAGTTACTTTTTAAGATGTATTTAAGGAGAAATGTTATGTGTAATCATTATGAAAAAAGTTCACAATGAAGTGATGTCAACACTGCGCACCACTGTTCGTTCGTGAGACAGCGATTCATGAAAGACGCAAGCACGTTTCCTGAGGTTTTGTTTTGACTGCGCTTGCAGTGACATGTAAGCGGTACGAATCGCGAGATCTGTGTCATGTTGGCTGTTGACGCTAAAAAGTTTGTCATTTGTGTGAATAAAAGATGTTAGGCACTGCGGACTACGCAGAGTGCGGCAATCGTCGCGTCATTTCACGTTGCCATATCTTGGCCGAAAAAAATTTTTATGTCAGAAGGAAAGTGCAAATGTCGTTGAGCTGACAAACATGGAATCTGTGATTAGTCGAATAATGGTGAAAGAGTTTTTTTATGTCTTTTGAGTTGAGAATAATAGAGGTTGGATCGTCTGTTTGTTAGAAAGTAATCGCGACAAGACAATCATATGTAAAAATTAAAATTGCAATAGAATTGAAAAAAAAGTAGTCACTATCTATAGGTGATGTGCAGAGTAGAAGTAATTGCTCCATCGGAAGATATGCAAAAATGAGTCCATACCATTTGAAATGGAATTATTCCTGTCTGTGTCAAAACGCATGTATGACTGTCCTGTTCTAATTCGGAATCATGTCAAAGTGGCTTCAGAGAGCTACAATTCTCACAGGTCAGATCTGCTGTTCAAGCAATTCGCATTGTCAATGAAACTGAATTTCTGAGTCCTGTCAATGAATGTGAACATAACTTCCGGGTGTAACTGTATCTCGACAATGGCTAAAAAGTTTGTTGTTAATCAGCGTCAGTTATCTGAGTGCTTGTGAAGTATAGATTTGCTGCATCATGTATGCCTGAACATAATTATGACTGGACATCTTTGTGGTGAACTCACATTGGTCGGATGAATCTTTGAACTGTATGAATTTGCTACCTGTTGTAGAGGTAAGAGCGAGACTGATGCACTCATCGGGGAAATGGACCGGTTGAAAAAATGCGGATACGTCCCACGTATGTGGAGCAACTTAAACATGAGTCGTGGTTGTTGCCATGAGTTACAGCAATGGTGTTCAACCTGTTGAAAGAAACGCAAACATCGGCAGTGAGTGGTTATTGCTTAAAAAAATCTTAATTGAAAGAAAACCCATTAATAGAAAAAAATTGCTTATATTTCGTTGAAAATAAGTTAAGCAATGAAATAAAGTAGAATTGAAAAGGCTATGATGATGCAAGGTACAGTATATTAAAGTTTAATGCTGCTTATTGCATGAATGTCTAGTAGTTGCTTTTTTCGGGAAGTTGAAACTGTTAAATAAATTCAAAATCTGTATAGTAGGTTTTAGTTTAAACGAAGGATTTGTGAAATAAAATCCATTGAAATGTATTCATAAGAGACTGTGACACTTTGGAAAACAGATGAAATCTGTGTAATTTTTTAATATTGTTTTAGGAAAAAATTCTTTATGTTTTGGTTGTATGCAAAAAAATCAATTCAGTCAGTGAAAGACTGGTCCGAAGAAAGACCAAAGATTTTTCTATTGGAGCTAATTGCCAAGCTGGATTCAATCCAAGCGGAGCGCAAAGAGATGCGACCGGCATGCCGAGCAATATATCGGACACCCATTTATAATGCAATGAATTACATTAAAAATGTGTATGCGTCCTAAAGGTGTTGTGAAAGGAAATTCGCCCAAGTGTGGAAATGTCCACTGCGGAATGATAAGGGAGCATTGCTCAACCTTATCAAACGGCCTCCCGAGGCGCTAAGCGGAACAAGGTAAAACTTGAACGGCTGAAGAGAGTGTTTCCAATGACTGAATGAAAAGGCATACAATAATTTCGGTGTTTCGGAAATATTTTTTGTCGGTGTTTTTGCAACACTATTTTCCCATTGCAAGTAGAGCTGCAATGTAAGTATCAAAGATCTTTGTTTTTAAAGTAAAATTTAAAAAGTTTGTTGAGGCTGTATACTTGGATGATGATGTGAGATTGTCATTTTTACGATCGCTGTGTGTTGGCCGAGCAGCAAATTCAATTAAGATTCTTGGTGGTTATATGGACCGAACAATTGCATACCAAACTGCTTGGAAACGTCTAGAGCAGATATTTGGTGACTGTACCTTGTTAAGTCAAAGGGTCCAGGATGAGTTGCTTGATGGACCCGCAATTGAGTTATGTGACGCCGCTAGTCTTGCCACTCTCAGGGATCGAATGTTTGAATGTGAATCCACGTATGCCGGTTGTGGTCGCTTAAGCGAACTTAATAGTTCAGACGTGCTTCGCAAGCTCTTCAAGCGCTTGCCTGANAAGCTGAAAGCAGAGTTCATTCCTTACAGTAGAAAAGGTCTGGGAACCTTTGTTAAATTAAGGGAACTAGTTGATGAAGCAGCAGCAAATGCTGAATGTTATT
>JGI24021J15306_10006249_pt1 | contig 14301 bp, 10 predicted proteins | sample Ectturendosymbi1_FD_15306 | JGI IMG/M metagenome (IMG submission 15306) | reverse complement strand
TTGTATTGATTAGTTCGCGCAGAACGCAAGACTCGCGACATTCGCGATTTGGTTTCCAGCCTTCGATTGCACGAGTTCGCTGTGATTTGTTGCTTTACTTCAAACTGACTCAGGCCCGTAGCCAGGTTTTAAGGTTTGGGGGAAGTACATTTTAAAACAAACTGTGACGTCACAAATCTAAATTTCGGGGGCGCAAAATCAATTTGGGGTGGCACTGCCCCCGAATGCCCGCCCCGTGGCTAAGCGCCTGATCTGACTTCGGCTGGTTGTGGCAGTATGGTGAAGCAGCGTACCTGAGCGCGGACGCTTGCCGTGAACGAGACGCTCGCACCAGCGCTCGTTGCTGCAGGACTCGTCTGCGTTTGCTCACCCTCGGTGAAAAGCAGCGAGGAACTGCGATGAACCAAAGTTAATGAACGCCATTATTCAGCGCTCGCTTGAAGTTTCACGTGACGCTTGAGCAGTGAGGTTACCGAGTTCGTGTACTGTGTCAAAGTTTTTGTTGTTCTCATCTTTGCAGTGCTTTCAAGCCACTTCTAAAACATGTGCGCCGAAAACTTTTCCGTTGGAAATATTTGAACTGGTTGGCTTAACGTTTTTGTTCTATGCTGGCAGCATCGAACTAAATCCTAGAGATTAGGAGCGGATGACCGATCAGATAAAGACAAAGGGTGAATCCTGTGAACTTGACCCCGCGGTGTTTGCATGAGGCAAGCAGCCTTTTTTCCTGATTGCAGAAGTGCGAGCAAATGGCAAGCGGAATGCCTTTCTGCGCTGACGAAGGCGAATGGCGTGACGTCACCGAGGCTGAATGTCAGCAACTGAGCGTTTGTGCGAAAGGAAAGCGGTTGCTCGGTCAAGCCAGGTTTGTTCTTGTTTATTTATGAATTTCTACAGCAGCCGAATTGCCTTCTTTGAAGTTGCCGAAGATGTATGTGAAAGCGCGGACGTATATAGTTTCATCTGTGTGGCTTAACTTATTTCCTTTCATATGAGCTCGCTTGTGTAATTGGCTGCTTTGGTAATGCTTTGATTTTCGTTAAAACAAACGCGAGTACTTTTGCACTTTAAAAAATTTTGAAAATTGTGTTGTTCGACAACTTGCAGTGACTCGTTACACCACGTCTCATTCTCGGTGGCCATAGACCCGCCGGTCCACACGTCCTTTTTGGTGGTGGCCGTGAGATGTTTCACTCCTACCCTCTCGCATCATCTCAAGTCGCTGCCAAAAGCTGTCGCAAGGCAGAGGGATTCCAGCACCATCTGGTAAAATTGAGCGTATGTTGAGTTACTGAGTTCCATGTTGCAATTTGTTTTTATGTACTTTTCCCTTCCGAAGTCTGCTTAAAAATGTGTGTAAGTCAAGAATGGGATTGGAAAAAATCTTTTGTTACTTCAGTTTTCTGATCAATCAGAAGTCTAGTCGTCCATCGCACGTCACGTGTGACGTCATTCCCGCGAACGAGGCCAGCCAGCTCTACCAAAGGTACCGACGAAACGGTTGCCACTTCGGCCCACGGCCGAGCCCGACCTTGGTAAGGAAGTGACTGCCTCTACGTGGATGTTTAACTCCGTCTGTCTGTGAATTAAGATGATACGTCGCTTGCAGCGTTTGATGCGGATTTATGCTTTTGTGTCTTTCTCCAACGACGTACAACCTCGCTGCAGCGATAAACGCCCTGCTTCGTACTTGGCGAGCATCGGGAGCTGCCGACATATGGAATTTTTACATTTACCGTTCTAAATTTATCGCCACTGGAATTTCTCGGTTGGATATAATGACGAAACGATGCTGCGCCTTCAGAAAAGTTTGCATTGGGGTTGAGCAGTCTGATCGATTTGTTCGTTGGTTGACCTCATTTTGTTCTCTAATAAATCTCTTTAGTTGAAAACTCATGATGCTTCGACAAAAAAAGATTGTGGTGGGTGCTTGGAAGTAAGCCGGCACTGAAGCAGGGAAACTGTGCTAGTTAAATTTCGCTGGTGTTTTTTACGATCACAATCAGTTCAGTTGTGCGAAATAATGCACAAGATAATGTGGCAGGTGGTGGAGGAACGCGACTGCATCGCGCTAACAGCGGTGGGAGGGGTGAGGATAAACCACAAAACCGAAAACTCGCGTCGTTTGATTTTCCACTCAGCTCTCCAGCCTTCCGTTGAACAGTTCAACATCAAAGGTACCGATCCTGTCTTGCGCATTTCTACAAACCGACGTTTTGTTGGTCAAGGATGGTCGCGTCCGAAGCCAAACTGCGCCTAAGTATAAGGCAGGGATGGGGAACCTATTTACTATCACGGGCAGCATGAATTGTGCAATATTGTTGGCGGGCCCCAAAAGTTAATTAGTTTTATTACAAAATTCTACCTGATCTTCCAAAATAAACTAAGGACTTCTTTTGGCTTACTGTCTACTTGTCATGGAGTTTGGTTTTGACACGATGTTGTGTTCTAATATGATCATCGAAAATTCTGATGCATGACATAACAAATGTTTACGCGAGCCGCAGTTCCCCAACCCCTGGTTTAAGCCTCTTTCTCGTCTTAGGGTAACATGCTATTTCGCCTACAGTTGTAACTTCTAAACGAGATGTAGTTCAGAATTTCTATGGCAACAGACAGCAACGTCGATGCATGAGAGTCTTCATATTTTACGCTGGTGCTGTCTTATAAAAAACACTGTAGTACAGGCTTGGATATTTTTTTCGTTGAGGCATTTCGGTCATTTTTTTGCTGAGACATTTCGGTCATTTGTCTCACAGCTGTGTTAAAACTCGCCGTAACAGTGTTCATTAGCGTATATTTGAGACATTCTGACCGAAATGACATAATTTTTTTCGGTCATTTCAAAAACATTTCGGTCTATAACCGAAAAAAAAATAGAGTACAAGTCATTCGGAATGGTGCTTCCTTGTCTTTGCAGGTTTCGCTCATTAACCCGTTTTGATCTGATGTAGAATTACCTCCGCTTCACTTGCTAGGCACATCCTGCAGCTGCAACACTCCCGACAAATACTCCGGATATATTGAATTCTGTGTCGACGCGAAGTTAAGCAACCGCTCCGTTGCTGGGGCGCGCTCACCCCTCAACAGCGAGAGCAGCGTCCTGGTCATGGAGAACTCGCTTGCTGCTGAACCTAATTCTTCCAGCGCCGCGTCAGGAAGAGCCAGCGACAAAAAGCAAGTTTTTTTAAAGTTTAGAGTCGCGTATAAATAATTTTGAGTAAAATTTTTGTCAAGTTTTGATGAAAAATTAACTTGGTTTGGAGTGCGAAGAGTTCTTTGCAAAAAGTCCGGAGTGTCTTTAACTCGTTCGTTTTGTTGCGTTTTTCGTTTAATTTGTGTGAGCTGTCGCTGACATGTATGCTGACGCTGGTACCTGGAGTTCTGAAAGTAAATTCTTTTTCATACACTTTAGTTCTGTTTCTGGAGCAATTTAAAGCTCATTTTACCGCGCTGCTTTTCTGGTCCGCACCAATCAAAAGACGTCGAAACCTAGTTTGCCTCTGTGATAGAAACTCCCATCCCGCGTTTTGTGCTGCGACGATTTTTCTATGGTGTTTGGAGGCGCGTGCTTTCACCAGTAAACTCACTGCGTGATTATTTTCTAAACCAGAGTCCTGGCGTCGCTGCCGGTCGAGCTATGCCGCAAGTCGAAGTCGAGCAAAGCGAAGTCGGCCACAACCCAGCCCAGCCCCGATGTCGCCGCGATGGCCGCGGAAAAGTCTTTCCTGAGCGACGTGGTCTTGGACGGGATATGCAAAGCGCTGGACGAACCTGAGCTCAAGGAACTTGCTTTCCAGCTGAACATTCCTCAGAACAAGTGCGTTGTTTTGAAAGAAGAATTGGGTCGTTACCGAAAATGCTTTTAGGGTCGTCGAACACGATGAAAGGTTGAGGAGGATTGTATTGTACCTCGATTGTTGCCTTTGTGCACTGTTGGCGATTTCTGGCGGTGGGGCGAGAAGTTAATTTGTGTTTCTTGCTAATTTCGTTCAGTGCTTTCGATGAAAGCAGTTCGGCTCAGATGTTGCTTAGTTTTTTAAAAATACTTTTTGGCTTGCGTTCCAAGTACAACTGTAAGTGGTCAATGCTTTCAATGGGAGCAAAAATGTTTTTCATGCACGAACGTATTTACTCGTCGTGAGAAAAAAATAACTAGATATCTCATAAAAGAGATTTCAAAAGGAGAGAATGATTTACAAAATTTTGTTGAAGAAAGGGCCTGACAACTTAATCCGGTGTCCAACACAGCAGGGTTTTAACGTCTTGAGGAGGTCAAAAACAATTATTTTTCAAATGCAAGAGGAAAAACAAAAAGACGTTTTGCCTGATTTTTCACAAAACCTTTTACTGCAAGGTTTACTGCCAACTAAGCTGCGTTGATAAGTACCTGTGGAGATAGACTGAAGCAATCGGTCCCTGTCCATTCCTTCAACTTCAAAAATGGCCTGTTCTGAAATCTTGAAAATGTCTTTTGCGTTTCTGTGGTGATACTCGCTGTCAATAGACATGGGCGTCGCAGGGGCGGGGCAAGGCCTCTCGGGATTGTGAAATTTGATATTTTTCTATTACATTTTAGCAGGTCTTTTACAGTAGTTTCGAGAAGGAAAAATGAAATTTCACCACTTCTCCCCCCCTAGAAAAAATCCTTCCGACACACATGTCGATAGACTATTGTCAGCGGCAACTGTGCCGCACAGTTTTTGGAATTTTCCGTTCGAAACCGTGTTCATTTTCCTGCTCAAACTGCGCTTCGCGCACATCAGTTTGTTGGCAACCATGCTAATTAGGGAAAAAGCAACGACTCTTAGCGAGATGTAACCACTGATTGCCAGTTGAAAGCGCTTTGCTGATTTTCGTCTTGTTGCGACTTTGTGCAGAGTTGTCGAGGCGTTTACGCAACACAGCGAAGACGCGAAAGCAGCTGGAATGTACATGCTCAAGCAGTGGAGACTCGAGAACGCGGTCAAGAGCGACGTGGTCGGCGCCATGGCGCTTGCTCTCCGCTGCATTGGGCGCGATTTTTTGTCCGAGGACGTTTCGCGGCGATGCAACCCTTTCCTTGAAAGTAAAAAATGTTACCTGCCGTAATTTTCGTTAACTTGCACAAGGAGAATACATGTGGAAAAAGCGAATCAAAAAATTAAATAAGTTTTTATTTCTTAATGCATATCGCTGCGAACAAATCTTAGTTTTTTTTTAAAGGGTGATTTTTATTTGCTTTTTACTCGTAAGAACAACGATGATACGTTACCAGATCTTACAGATACAATATCCTTCGTTTGTGCCAATGATGCAGTAAACGCCCGTGGAAGTGTATTTTGTCCAAACGTCACACCAAGCTCGAATTCCACGCAAGACGACGCTTTTAGTCTCCAAACGCAGCGACCAGGGCTTGTGTCTCCCTCGATCTATCACTGCCTGATACGTTCTTGTCCATACTAGCGTGAAAACAATTTCGATGATACTTAGTGCTGGAAGAGCTAAAATCAAAGTTGCAGTGTGGAAAAGTAGTTCGTGCCGATGTAAAACGTACTCCCACTGCTGGATAGAGCCCTTTTTTTCAGCACAAGCCTAAAAAACGTTTCCTCACATTTGATGCATTTGTGGTACAATGTGTTTTATTTCTGTGTTCTCAGTTTCTGCACTGAAAGCATTGATGAGCGTGTAACACAAATGTGTTCTTTCACCTTAACTTTTGTGTCTTCGCAGATTCAATCGACCCTCCCGCATTACCTGCTTTCACGAGAAACACTGACTCGCCTTTAGTCGGCGAATGAACGTTGGTTGAGTTCATCAGTTTGTGACGTTGTTTTGGTTCAGTTCTCGACAAGAAAGAGATGACCTCTGACGCACACTTACTGATGAATGACTTACACCTCTGGCAATGAAAACACAAACTTTGACTTATTTCGTCACAGTCCGACTTTGTGAAAAGTTGACGAAATTGTTAGCAGCCGGACTGATGTGGCTATTTTTGTAAACATCCCTGCTAAGGGATCCATGTTATTGCGTTATTTACCAACTGTGAAACAATGTACGTTGCACTGACGACGACACAATCTTTGCCTATCTATAAACGGTGCTGTCCTCCGCGAACGGTCCTGGTACGAATTCTGCTGCAATTGTCGCGCGATTTTCCTGCTTTTTCGGTTTGTGGTGCCTTTTCCTAAACCAAGTCGCTGGTGACGTCAGTTTTTCATCATTGCCGTCCGGTACTTCCGCTTTCTATTCGTTTCTTTCTTCCTCAAAATGGTGTTTATTTCTTGCTTTGACGCTTGAGTGACAAAAATGATGTTGTCAAGCCGCCCTGGCACCTACTTCTCGCCGTCGATGCTGACTCACTTGGTAACAAGTTCACGGGAGTTCTTTCCTACCCTCGAATTTGTTCATGCTCCAGTTATGACATGGAAGTCTTTGCTGCCGCAGCAAAATCCTGTTAGCTGTTCGTCATTGCATCAGCGCGTACGTGTTATTTATGCATGACAGTGAGTCTTCACAATTTGATAAAGAAAATACCCAAAATTTGGGACATGTTTATTTAACTGAAAAATATGACCCGGCTTGCCGTGCATATTCATGTTCTGGACCTCTGCGATACTACGATGATTCTGAAATTTTACTTGCTGCCATAGCAACAGTTGTAGAAAAACAGCGACGAAGTTTCGGGATATCCAGGTTGAATGCTGTGATGTTCGTTACATATTGTTCTTTTTTTGTGCTGGCTTCGTCCGAATTTAGTGTTCTTTGCTTTGAAAAAACAAAACAAACATGCAGGCGTTTAATGTGATGATGATTGAATTATGTCCACGATTCGCAATGCAGCCACTACTACATACGGTTGAAATACATGAAGGATGCTATCCGAAAAGAGTGGGCAATAATGGGTTGGGTATGACGTAGTTTCTCCTTCGCTTGTTAACCTGGGCTCAGAAGTACTGTTAAAGCTAGCTTGCTGCCGAAAGTCGCCTTTCCTTTGCTGAAGTCTATTGAAAGGTGAGCCACCTTAATGGGAAGAGTAGTTCTGCCATCGCTTGCTGTTGGAGGAAATATGTTTTGTTCACTTCCGCTTATGTGTTCCAGTTTCAGGTAAAAGAAAACTTTTGAAAAACGCATTAGAACGAAGTTGACCGTTCCAATGTGCACAAGTGTCTTGCTGACCGGTGCTATTTCACGGTGCCATAGTTTGCATCTGCAAAAACTACTTGCGACGTACACGGCCAACGTTTTTTCCGCGTGTTTTCTTTCTGCGCCTTCAGCATGTTGCACATTCGTACGCATATTTTACTTCTGTTTCGCCAAGTTACCGAACTACAGTCGTCCTTAGCAAATAAAGCTGGTAAAACAACCCCATAGCGCATGCTTTTGTTGTTTAAACAGAAATATAATGCCGGGCAGGAACTGAAGCCACACCCAACATGGTGAGTAGTCATCGGCAATGACGTGCTGCTTTAAGAGGTTGCAAACGAAACCAGAATTTTAAAGCGTGTCGGAGGAAATTGGTTGTTGGGCTGATACTCAATCTTAGAGGCTGAAAAAAGATTTCGTGGACGAGGCAATATGTTGGTAATTGTGCCGTGATGCGCGCGTGAGCTGTTTTTCACAAAAAAAACTTTAATTCAGCACTGCGCTTTCTCTTATTTTTCTGTGCTTCAGCATACCGAAATTCGATACTCAAAACCATTTGAGGTCTAGACGGATTCTGCTTTGGTTTCTTTCATTCATTTGCAGTGGTTTTACCACTTCATGACGTTATTTTCCAGCACTTGGGGCGGCTATCATCCGGCCATTCGTATTGACATTTTTTATTAATCCAGAGCTGTTACAAATTCCGCAGTGTTCGAATTTATGTTAACATCTAGCTGGGTAGGAAAGCATCATTTCCTCAGAGCACTTGAACTCGTTTTGCAAGCATAATAGCATTACCTCATCAATCACGTCAATTATATGTCGATAGCAGAACACACAGAACCAGTCCAAGTTTTGATCACGTGCAACAAGCGAGTTTGAATAAAACGGTTGACAAGAAACTCAGCGAACTGGGTCGACGTAAAGATTGTTTGATCTCAACGATCGGGTGCCGCGTTATGCAAAACATTTCCTGGGTGTGGGATGAGGCGGTGGAGCCGTACCCACAAGCTCGAGTCAAGCACCAAATCCCACAGCAACCTCAATACCATGAATATGTATCGCATCTGCCATCATATTAACATTATGACGCATGTCGTGTGCCTTCTGCTTTCCTCCAGGCAGAGTGATGGCTTAAGCCGAAGCAGTGACAGCAGTTTATTTAAATCTTCGCTTTTTGCCTTTAAATTTCTTCTGGGATTTTCCACGTTTTCCGGCTTTCTGTTGAGACGCTTCGCTGACATCGTCCAAGATGCCGATGTTGCCAAACTTCGTGATCGTTTCGAGTTCCGAGCGCTGCAGACTGCGACGCTCAGCCGATCTTTGTTTTTTCGACAAAGTCACGCGTGTCATGTACTCTTCCTCATACCTGAAAAAGTGTGGAAGTGTCCACTACACATTTTTGCAAACACAATATATTGCAGTAGCAACATCAGAAGAAAACTTTTGCAAATTATTTCGATGACTCTGAACGGAAACTGGGAATTCACTGTTGTTTTTCGTCAATTCTTGAGCAGAAATGTTCGGGCTGATGCTAAAGATTTAAGCCTAATATTGAAAATGATTATAACCCCAACTTCTCTCCTTGATGACCCGGCCTTAAACAAAACATTCGAAACGCTTGTTCTTATTGGTAAGATTTCTATTAGTTTTAAGGTTTCTTTTATTCAATTTTACTTATTTGTTATGGCTAGTATATCTTTAGCGCTCTGAGACAATGCATTTGCTAACGGAGATAACCACCGGTGCTTAACCACGATATTACTGTGAACAAAATTTCAAGGCCACGCGATACTGGCTAATTCCCGATGCAGACCTATTGCCTCGCGTTGTCTATGCAAAAACAGGTTGTTAGAATGTACATTAGTACAATAATAACAATAAAATCACCATTTTATTTACACTTTTACAGCACTGCTTGCAGCTAATTGCTGCTGTGGCAGACAAGTCAACAAGAGACAGGCATCAGCCAATGCTGTTGCACTGCTGTCCACAGTCGGAAACGTGGTGCTTGAAACAAATGTGCAAGGTATTTGGCGGGCCGGATTAAACTGGTCGGCGGGCCGTAGTTTGGCCACCCCTGGCCTATTATATCCATGACTAGATTTTCAACTGCTTGTAGTGTCATGGGAGTTCGTATTTTTCAGTTTCAGTGCCACACATATACACTAGTTCAGGGGGTAAAATCACCCACTAAGGCAGTGGTTCCCAACCGGGGGGTCCCGGACCCCTGGGGTCCGAAATGTGATTTTCGAGGGTGAGAGTTTGTATGTTATTGTTGGATACACTTTCAAAATAACCAAGATTTATGAAAGCTTGCAAGTGCTATTACTCAAAAGAACATTATCCAGTCTATATTCCAGCTAACGTTACTTATTTAACAAATTAAACTGGTAAATTCGTACATTTCTATTTCTGCTTCACGCTGCGGCAGAGTTGTAAACGGGTTTCATTTTGGAGCCTGAACACAAAATCACAAGCCCGAGCCCGACATTTATTTTTGAAGCCCGATTTAGGCACGAAAGCTAAATTTACCTCGTGAGTCAAGACACCGTATTTATTCGATTGTAAGCCGCGGCTTATAAAGTTTTTTTTTCATCATTTCGTGCGGCATATAATAATAAAGTGCGGCTTACATTTTTTATTTCTTTACCTTATCGAAAGGTACAGATGACGGCCAGTCTTTCCTTGGCTACGTTTTGTCGAACAAACCCTCTTTTTGCCTTTCTATTCTCTTCAGCATCACGTGTACATCCGTCACAGGAGGGGTTACGATGAACAGAAGGCAGTTGCAATGGTGCAAACATTTACCGAGCAGTGGCGTAGTCAGCCTGTAAGTTTTTGGGGTTGCCAAAATGTTTGATTTTAGGCGAGCAACAGTGTTTTCGTTTGGGACGCCGCTTCTCAAAGCACAAAATTACTAGATATACTAAATATTTGGGGTGGAAATGCTCCCTGGCCACGCCTATGTTTGCCGAAAACGCGAAACGTGCTAGTACGCGAAAGTATCTCAGAGGCTTAGGTAAGCTATGTTCAAGCGCGGCGAACAATCGATTAAATACGGCGTGGGCTTCTGAGCGGTATTGGTGGCATAGCAAAGTAACGTGACTATATAATTCACAAATCATTTTTTATTGAAGATTTAATCAACTCCATTGCTTCAACAGTAACAGGCGGCCAAAGTGTCCCTCAATGCGAAAAATTTCGTGTGCAGGCCAGAAACATTTTGACCAACTTAAGTCCGAACCCGGCCCGACTTGCAACTCTGCGCTGCAGTTACCACGCTGAAGATGGCCAGTGATGCAATTGTGACGTTTAAATGTTTATGGCGCAATTATGTCGACGTTGTTGCTTGATAGTACAATACTCGAAAGTTTCTTATGTTCAACCATGCAAAGTTATCAAAAATTGAGTACAAAAGTCGTGTCTACTCTAGTGCTCTTTGTAACAACATATTTGTTCGAATCTGGATTTTCCGTTCCACTTCACTTGAAAAAAAACAAGCATCGGAACCGTTTGAACCTTCGAACAATTTGTGCGTGGGTTTGAATAAGTGTGTGTCAAGGTATGAGTGGATAATCTCAGAGAAGCAGCAAAAAAGTCACTAGGTTGGTTTTTAATGAGCAGTAAGGCATGGAAGTTAAACAGTACGCTGAGTGCTTTCTGTTGTGTCTTCAGTGGGCCTAACGCTGCGAGCAGGGCCGCAACTAGCTGATATATTCGGGTGCAGAAATGATTGTACGTAACAACTAAATTTGTTTTTAAAAAGTTCGGGGGGTAATTGCCCGGTCTCTCCCCGGTTGGGGGCCTGGTTACGAGTAGTAATTAAAAAAATGAAGATACTGCAAAATCGGACTGTTTCTGTGATTTCTTCGTTTTTCTGAAAAGAGGGGTGCGAATGCTACTTTATTTTTATGAAAGGGGTGCCAGCTTCAAAAAAGGTTGGGAACCTATGCACTAAGGGGATAAAATTGAAGGAACCAATTAACCAAAACTTCTTTGCAACCAAACTGTTAGTACTTAGTAGAACTGATTTTTATACCATATTGAAAAACATTAGCATTACAGCACATTGTAGCGCAAGTGACATTGCTATAAAGAGGCCTATTACTGCAATCAGTCACATCACAATCAGAATTATACTCAGTTGCTCGAGATTAAGGGATCTATTCAGCCATTTTTCATTCGCTCACATACCGCCGAAGTCTAGAGTAGACTATTGTGCACTTGAAAAGTAAAACCGCAACATTCTGCAGTTATTGTGGTGAAGAAGAGAACTTGCCTATAGAACTACGTGGACTCGACTTTACGTTGGAAGCAGTGTTCGAACATTTCAGGGCATATTTGTTATGGAGTGCTCGGCAATGTTTTTACGAAATCATTGATCTTGTAAACTCAATTTTACTTCCTGCCATTTTGCACATGTAAATGACGACCTCGGCAAACGAGCTCAATTTCGTGCTGCATTTCTACTTTTATTTTCTGCTACATTTAAATTTTATTATACTTGTTTGACTCAGACACATGGTCCATATCACACGAGTCAGGGGCGGATCCGGAGGGGAGCGATTGGGGTGATCGCCCCCCTAAACCCTATGAAAATAACTTTATTCGCCATGGTTTTGTACAATCCGGAAAACAACATTCGCGATATAAGGCCATTTGGCCGTCTATTGTTTTTTCATACCAGTGTTATGATGTATACTTCATCTCTCATACTAGTGAATTTGACTACTACTGAAATCGCCCCCCCCTTAACCTTGCTGGCTGGATCCGACCCTGACACGAGTTATGAAGAGCACAAAGAAAAATGCTTATACACAATGATTCACGGGTTGGTGTTAATACGTACACGTAGTCAATACTGAAGAGGAACACTACTGCACTCGGGCATCTTCATATACAAGCATTAGATGGTGAGAGAAAATTGGAGATTTTAATATGTATCAGACAACTGAAACCAGCGAATAAAAAGTTTGATGAAAGCGTTGCACAAAAGCATACAAATTGTTTCTGATCATGGCGCCAAATGTCCTGACGAAATAAGAAACTTGATGTGGGCGGACACTTACTTTCCTGAGAATGTATTATTGGAGGCGGCACGGTGTTCAATAAACTGTGTGCACTTGCACCACAATTTAATAGGCGCGAAACAGTGTTTTCAACTGCAGCAGCATACTAAGCAAAGGTTCCTTTAAGGTTGTTTGCTGCACAATAAAGCGTTTTCACTGTCTTCTGAGTATCATTGCCATCCTTCAATGAAGCGTGCAGTAATACCCCACTACGAACTTCACACTTTTGTCATTTAGAGAAAGAACTGGTGCTGCAGTTTGTTTATACTTTTTAGGGGGGGAAGGGGAACTACACCGCCTGGTTGTTCCGATATCGCTTTATGAAGGTGTCAATATTGTAGGTTTTTGTTGAATTCAGCATTGCTTCAAAGTGTTTTTCCACATCGCTGCAACAGCTACGTTTCCTGTTGCGTCCCCAACCGTGGTTAAGAGCATAAATTTGAGAATAGCGAAGGAAAAGAAGCCGATTGGCGAACAACGTACTAAGCCTTGCGCTGTGGATATACCTGTATTTCGAGTTCTGTATGGAAAGTAAGCAAAGAAGAAAATTCAGACAAAATATTCATCAAATGATACATTACACACACTGTACCATTGCATACGTGATATGTTACAAGACATTCCAAACCAAGCAGCGGCGAAACTCGGAACCAGTCTCGTAGAAGTCTTAGTGAGGTGAGTCAGCAGATGTGTCGAACTGTGCGCAGTTGTTGCTGATATGTGCATGAGAAACAAAAGCTCTAAGTTTTCGAGGAATCAGTCGACTGGGCTCTGCTTTCATCTTTTTGCGATGATTCAAACTTGCACATATCTCTGTTCAAGTAACTTCACTCCACAGGTGAAAGAAGCAAGGACTCAACCGCAAATTTCTAATAGGAAATCGATTTCACGTAACAATACGCATCGTCAGTCCTATCGTCTTATTCAAATGATTCTATTTGTATGCCAACTGGTATAGGAGTTTATATCTTGTGATTCATATCAAAAGGGTACAAAACTAAAACACTAACCGATTTCTTTCTTGTTTGTCTTTCAATACTCTTGTCTTAACATGTGAATGGTGGGAAACTTCCAAGGGCATGTCCGAATTCTCTTGCACGAGTTCAGATATGATCGACGATTGTAATGCGCGTTGTTTTGATTTTTCGACCTCACGAGACGCTTTGGCCCCCGCCTCGTTCTCTTCGAACTTCATCGAAGCGATGTGAGGGGGAATGTATTTGTCTGAACGCACCGGAGTCTGAACAAAGAAATACAAATAATTTTCCTCCAAGGTTTACACAAGTAAAGCGCATAAAACAGTTCAATCGTTCATCTTGAACTGAGACGCAGATCTGGAGCTGTTTTGGTGTTGATTGTTTCCAGCAGAACTTTGTAGACTTCCGCATTTTTTTCTCAGAACAGAAGTTGTTCAAAAAAAGCGTTACATTACCGGGCAACCGTGAAGATTCCAACTTCAATTTAAATTCAATTAAATTTTAACCTTTCAAATTCGACTGCAAGTCACATGTTCTCTCCGTGCTACCAAAGTAGAAAAACTTGTCAGATCCTCTCATAAATCATGTAGTAGACAGTTCGTTAAATGCTGAATACAAACTTTCTTGTGTGTGCGTATAACTGCGTTAAAAAGTGATTGCACCATTTATTTACATTGGAAAAAGTAGACTAATTTTTGCAGCATATTGTGGAATACATAAAAACAAATGGAATCTCTGTGACAAATACATGCCAAACGACTTGCTGCGTTTCTTCTGCGTGTGTGCTTTCATTAAAACTGAAGGCCAAGTTCGACACAATGTGCATCTAAAAATGCTTACCGCATTAATCACTGCAGACTCGCTATATTTTATGACGAAGCACAAACAAACACTCTTTCGAAAACGTATGTCGCGCAAAGCAATGCTGCTCTGATCAGTATTTGTGATGTCATAGCCTGGAGCTACTGCAAGATGTGTGAAAACGATATGAAACCCTTATTGGCTCTATGATCACACGTAGGTCCCTTGACGTATAATGCAGATAATTTAAACAACTTCAAAGTTAATTTCTTACACGCAAGTGGCCTAATCCCAGAGCAAGGGCGTACGCAAGGGGGGGGGGG
>JGI24021J15306_10006248_pt1 | contig 14301 bp, 12 predicted proteins | sample Ectturendosymbi1_FD_15306 | JGI IMG/M metagenome (IMG submission 15306) | reverse complement strand
GGGGCTTTGTGGGGGGGGGGACGACAAATCGCAAGCAGTGGATACCCTCGCTCCCAAATAGCAACAATAGTTCACGACTCAGCGTGAAGCTTCAACAAGAAAGAAAGTATTTTTTTGAACAGCAAGTCGTGAAAACTTCGCACATACACTTGGAACACTTGCAGTAGTGTCACGTGACATCGTCACGTGATATCATTTACGAAGCTCGCTGTGGATCAAAACGTGACGCGAGCACGAAATGCTTCAGTGCGTGCGCGAACGACGTCATCGGAGAGCGAGCATTGCACGCTTGACTCATGCAATGATGGAATGGTGGCGAAGCCCTAGCAATGTTGTAAGCTACAGAAAAAATAACGTACGCAAACGAAACGCTCTTCGCAGGGGGGAACAGACCATAAAAACCACCATAAAAACGAACTGTGACAAAATAATGTACGCATTGTCCCGCAGCGCGATACACAATTGTCAGCGGTTAGAACTGCGTCATAAACGGTCATCAGTCAGGTAAGTCTGAGTACGAAGTAGAGGATGGGGCGGGTTTAGGTTCACGTGGTTAGCTCCAGCCGTTGTCCTTTACCATATGGATAAGTTCAATGATAAACTTGCCCTCCTTGTACTTCTGGCTGTTTTCGTACGCGCGTTCCTGCGAGCAACAGGTCAAAGTTCATATTGAATAATGGAGAACGCATCTTACCGCAGATGCTGCCATTCGGAAAAATACGTTTGTGACAAAACATCTTCACTTTTTTGTCAAAAAACGGCAGAAGTCATTCTTGGCATAAGTACAAGCATAATGCGCCATACCGACGGGTTAAAGTTAGCAGAGGATGCACACCATAATAAGCTGGAGGTGAGGCTTAAGAAATTGGATATAAAAGTGAACGCAAGATCTTGGAAAACAACGAAGGTAGTCGTTTTAACGTATCGTTGAGAACTACGAACCTTGTTATTGAAGCATGGCGATAAACGAGCAGTAGCACAATCGTTTATTGTTTTTTTTAATTTTTTTTTCTGTCCTATCCCATGAAACTGCCACGAAACTAGTAATGCGAACGACAGTATATCATGTACATGCCAAATGTCTTGTTTCCTGCAGAACCGTGACTAAAGCAAGCGAATAGTTGCAATCAGGGGGTCAATGAAACTTGGGCGGCCCTTTTTTTGGCTATCACCTTAAACAGGGTCCAGCAACCTTACTTCCCGGGGCCTCGCATCACTACGCCATGACACTGAGGCTCTACGTGTTATACTTACTCTGCTGTGAACCTATAACGGTATTCAATTTCAGATAGTAATAACGGTGGTGGGACATCGGGCAAATTACAAGACCACAGTCTCATCCCATGGGAATGAGTGTTATGAGTTCCCTGTTTTGCATCTAATGTAGGTGCGTTATGCAAGTACGTGAGGAACGCGTATTCCCTTGTGACGAAACCAAGCGTGCATTTGGCGTAAGCACGCATATGCCTCGAAGCTTAGCTGCGGCAAAACGGAGCTGTTTGTTGCTATGCCCGAAAACTGACATACAGTAAGCGTAAGTGCAATGTTGGCACGCAAGAACTGCAGTGGATCCGCCCGGATGCACTTGCCAATGGGGTCAAGAAAACGTTGCTGGTGAACAGATCCAAGACCAAATGAATCAAAAACGACGTATTTCTTGGATGGCAATTCCTGTATGATTTGTTGCGAACTTTAATAGCAAACAAGACGAACTTTTCCTCAGAAACAAATCGCTGATTCGGGGACGAAAATGCAGACTTCTACCGGTATATGCTCTGAAGAGCCCTCCTTGCAAGAATGGACGCTTTTCTACACCACCGCATATGAACTGTCGCTTGCTACGCTCTACGCGCCACAGGTCACGGAGAAGTTGTTCTGGAACTCTTGTCTTACCACAATTCACAATCTTGTGTATTTGGTCACAAACACGAGGAAGCTCTTCCCAGCGTCATTGCATTAGGAATCCACACGTGATTTAACTGTAGAGCATATTTTTGAAGTATTTTTGCGTCATTGTTTCTTAATTTAAATACCGGTCGTCAAAGGCTCTGACATGCGAGATACCGTAAGCGAAGGCTGGAACTGCTTGTATTTTGAGTTAAACAAACTACGCTGGCATCACGCAACAACGACACGGATAAAACCTGGTCGAAACCGCTTGCCTATAATGAAGATTTCGGCATTTCAGTCACACCGCCAAACGATGCCGCGATCGGACTATGCTGTACGACAACGAAAACACACTGCGATGCAGCGAATGAACGACGCCAGAAGCAGGATAACATTTTTCCCGAAAACAGTATTTTCGCCAAGCAACTTGTTTTTCCAGCGCGCCGCGCATTGTGACGAAGTATTTTTGTGACGAGCACCCGGCAAGCGCAACTTGGCGCAGGGCCAGATGACAACCTCTCAACAACTACAACAAGCGGATCAACCAAACATGGTCGGCGACGTGCCTGCTTCCGGCGCAACAGTCACGATCTGCGGTGCGTTCTTCGACCGCTCGATGACGCTGTCCGTGTTGTTAATCACCGGTAACGGATAATGAACAATTCTCAAAAGGCATTCGGGCTTGCCCAATTTTTTTTCATCGGTCAAGCGTAAATCTTTGTTACTCAGTGTGCCAAGGCTGAGCCCGTTCGGGTTCTTCGTTTTCCGACGTTCACACGGTGCGCCGTTTCACAAAACGAGACGCACAACTAACCGTCTGCGCCCAACCGGCATTGACAGAAGACAGAAGCTTAACTCGTACTTTTTAATTATCCCGAGGCCAAGCGGTTTCGTTTAGTCAGGTAACCGTTTCTGTTACTGGGGTAAGTGCCTGGAACCTTCGAGTCGGCGCGGACTGACTGGAACAAGATGCAGCCACCATGATGCCTGTGCAGGACAGTGCAGTGTCGGCTTCATCTCCCGGAAAGCATACAACCCGACGTTTCCATGTGCGAGTGACCTCTTGGCAGCAGTTATTCGGGTTTCAGAATTTAAGATACCGTTTGATAGACTGCCAACTGTCAAACAATCAATTTTGGCAGAAGTGAGACGATCGCGTCAGAGTCAAAAAAAGGACACGCTCGACATCCGGAGATCATTTAGTACCGTGTTAGTCATTCGTATCTGAAAGACTGCTAGCGAGGAGGCCTTCGCTTACTGGGCTAGCAAGCGTTGCATTCGACGTCCAACCCTACCTACAAGATGGCACTGGCGACGAATAGTCACACTGCCCAATAGCACGGTGGACCCGAAGGCCCAAGTGCATATTTTATACGACTGCGTACCTGTAATGGCCGCTGCAGGCCTCGTTTTCAACCAGTCCCGCATGTGTTCCGTTCTGTGTGCAACGGGTGCATGCTTGCTAACAAGAAATCACTATACGGCAAGACAATGTCGAAGTCCATACCACACGTTAGCGAAGCGGCTCGATGTTGAAAAACATTTAGGGGAAGGTAAGGTTTGACGGGACCAAACCAGTTACCGAGAGATGCGGAAAAACAAGGACTGTTTTTTCTCACGTTGAAAATATTAGAAGTAAAAAACAGACAGAAATATCAGCTGACCAAATCCCAGCAGTCACTGCAAAACAGTGAAATTGTTTCGGTTTGCGTTTCGCTGACGTGCTCGCGCATCACTTATACCGCACCGTCTTTATCTTGTGCTGGCATTCACTCACCAATGCTTGCATTTTTTATGCCTGACTAGGAGGCGTGTCGTTTGATCTCAACGGACATATTCATCCCGCTACAACCAAGGCTTCGAATTTACCAAGACAAAATAGACAGGTGACAATCGAAAAAGGTTTACAGGGGCAGGGTTTTTTTACGGTTTGACCTTGGTGACTGCTAAGACATTGCGAGACCAGAAGTATTTCATCTGAATACCGAGATGGCCACAAAGCGAGTCTTTAGTGTATTTTGGTGTGGATGCAGAGAGGTTCTACTGTATTTTAAGAGACCGTTGGAAAAATTTGAGAGACCGTTTCGGTTCCTCAAAACACCTTAAAAGCATTGTAGAGACATAACAGCGTCGACAAAGACTTCGACTGAACATTGAGAACGGAAGCGTCAGCGATACAACAACGTGAAGCAAATGCTTGCCAGACATACCGTACTTGAACTTGTTTGATAAATTTATCAATTTCAGGCGTTCTCTTAGCCTTCGAAGAGAGACGCAGTTTTATTTAGGGGATTCACGTGGATGATCACACATCAAAATTATGCTTAAATTACATTGAACGCACTGTCTTTTTCCCACAGACCGTTTGAAGAACAGTCAAGCGAAGTTCACAACTCTCGTATGCTTAGCAACAGAGACGTACTTACTACCCCGTAACCTTTCGAGCGCTTTCCGTTGTTAACGACAAAAGCCACACAGTGTCGCGCAATGAGCGCTGCCGGAGCAAACAAGCGAGGCTCGGGACCCGAAATAGACACGCGCCATTTGGCACACCGACTGACGTCAAACATCGAACGAACAAAGACAGAAATATCATTACCGCAAGTAAGATATTGCTTGCCACCGCTCATCAGGCGACGCCGATGAATGCCTCACAATTTTACCACAAAACAGCAAGACGGCAAACAAAATGACCGCTTGGGCAACCCGAAATCTCCACAACGCCGGGCTTTCGCAACGGAAATGGCGATTTGCGTCATGAAACGGCGACTATTAAAAAATCGTCGCGCAGGTCTTCCGTTCAGATATAACCAAGTTGTTGAGGAAAGGGTCAACACTTGTTCGTCCTTTCACATTTTTAAAAACGTAACTCGCGTTGCACTAGAGATTACAGCGGATCTCTAAAGTTTTTTCGGGAGTGACGACAAAGTATGGACGGGGCTTGGCTTGAAGCCCTTCTGGCAAATAGCCGTTGATCAGGCGCACACCATGGCTAAACAAACCGCCTATGTTTTTGACTGGGCAATGAGCACCGCTAGCTAAACGGTGAAAAATATGAACGCTGCACAGTGCTGGTGTTTTGCTGCAATCGGTCAAAGCAGCAGGAAGCTGTCGCGCAGACAGTGCAGTTAAGCTCGACGCTCGATGACGAAGCCAGATTACCATCACGCTGTATTTTCATCTGAATTACCATCACGCTGTCGCGGTACACGAAACGTAGCAGGGCCCTGGCAGTCTGCACCCGCACCGAAGAGAAGAACAAACCGCGGCGCTTCAAGAATACTGAAATGCAGTGCGCCTGTGTTGATATAATACTTATCATCACGATCTGTCACGGCGATCGGTCTTACTCGATAGTCGAGTCTCGGTACATCCCTTCAAGCGCGTTGAGAAGTGAACGACCAGCGCGTGATGATTATACTGTATAGTTGCGGCTATTCCGAAGAGCTGGCCAGCAGCTGTGGTGTTCCCTGCACAGCACAAGACACAATTCGTGCTTTCGAGGAGGTAGAAAAACTCCCAAGGCGAAAACGATATGCGCGCAAAGTTACGGCGCACTCATTGTTACGTGAAGCCGCAGAACGATCTCGGTCAACCTGATCAGATAGTGTGTGGTTCTTGCAACGCTTTCGCGAACGCGACCAGAGCTCAAGCTGAAAAGTTCAAACTTGACCGCGCATGACCTGTGGTAATTCGCAAGAAGCGCAGCACCAAGTGTGGGAACGAGTAACCCAATGAACACAAAGCAAGGCTTTCATCAGCCTGATAACTTGGATGGATGGGCTACTGACATTACTTTAACTTTGTGTCATGCGCACGTATACAAAAAGTAGATGAGGGAAAGCGCAACTGATCATCGCACGTTGAGCGGCCGATAAAGATACGCATGGTTGACTAGCAAACAAAGCGTGTCTGCAAAGCTAACATAAACGCACTGAGCCGTCATCATGAATGCAAAGGTAGCTGTCTCGTGTGGGTTGATCAGAAAATTTGTTTAACATTCGTATGGTGTTTGTATTTCTATGAAAATCCAGTAAGCCAGGGTCTTTTCGGAATCGTTCGGGAATGGATTTTACTCAACGCGTTTGATTTCATGTCATGCCAAACAACTTGTTACATCCAGAAATCCAAGAGTTTAGGGATGCGTCTTACTCGACAGTATCAGTGCAACAACCTCACGCCGAGCACAAGAGTAAAGTAAGCAGCTTTTTATTCTTATTCAGGTTTGAGACCAGCCGTTACGAGAATAATCGCATTAACTCCGTTTCAGGTTGCAGCAAGCTAGTCACAACCAACGAGGTCTACTTGCACGCACGCATCGGCTGACGTTTGGTTTTGGTTTCCTTGTGAAACCGGAGAACAGATTTTAATCAGTCTGAAGCCAAATCGTCGCAAATTGAAATCAAGCAAGTAGCAGTGAAAAAATAGTGACGACTTACAAAAGTTGAGACGCTTTCGGCGAAAGCTCACATCACTGCACGTTGTAAGAAACAAAACCAAAGAGGTTCACTTGTATTCGCTGCGGCACCTTCTTTGTTAAGGCAGATCCCCGCCATGTTCGGACAGTGTGCAGCTGGATGACACCAATTGACGCAGCCAATAGACGACTGTGAAGGGTCACTTCCTTCGCTTGCAAAAAATAAGTAATTGACCGGCGAAGTGCCTCTCTCGACTGCTTCATCGCGCTGCTCGTCAAGCCAGGCCGGGTTTGGCGCAAAGAAGACGGAAGAGCCGAAGGAGAAGCGGAGAAATGTGAGAACGGAACTTTTCGTTCCGTCGTTTCAGCCGAGAACGTGAAAAGCGTATGTCGCCCCAGGTTTCCCAATTTCGTGTTTTTTTTTGCTCACGCAAGAGTTGTCGAACGGTAAATGGCAAGGTTCGGAGAAAACGTAACGCTCGGACAACGATGCCAAACGGAAAACGGAGAGTGCGTGCGCATACAGGCAGGCCAACACCGCATTTGGACCAGGAAAGCCCCGTTGTATATCTGAATGTCCCATTGCCTGCAAAATTACCTTTTCCGTTCAATACAGGAGCACGTGAAAAACAAGCGAGGCGGAATAGACAAGCATGTCTGTTTCTCAACTACAGACAAGTGAAAAGCGACATATCTTCAGCTAAGCCAGCAATTGGTACACTTGGGGTACCGCGACATCCCAAATATGCAGGCGAAAAACGGTTGGAGGAGTGTGAAACGCACCAGGGCAGCGGCAGTCAGTCAACAAGATATTGCAATACTGAGACTGGCAGCGGAAAACGCGTGCATCGCAGCCGGAAACTTGCAGTGCTCTGCAACGTACGGCAACATGGCGCAACACGGCGACGCTTTGACAAACAGCCCTCAGGTCTAACCGCAGGTAATCCGATCGATCTGCCCTGTTTGCACAATGCGCACAGCGAAAGCAGCTGGAACCAGTCTCGAAGTAAAACATCGCCAACCGCCAAACACGCCAACCGCTAAATGCGCCAACCGTCAAACCCGCAAGAAGGCGACACACGTCGTCGACTCGGTCACCGAAACCCGACACAGTTGTTCTTTGTACAAATCAGGGCCGGTACTATGTGCATCAACCTACCAAACAACGGCTGGGGGACATCTGTTCTACGGAACCACATCTGCCAGACGTTTCTCGGCGCTGATACTCATTTCTACAGAGACGCCCCAAAGCTGGCAACGATTTCTTATAAATATTTCACGTAAGTCCAGTCGGAAACCTTGAATCTTTTGACCGCCATCAGGTCGTTCACGGCATACTGGCAAACGTATGGCCAGCTCGTTCGAGCACACAAAAGACGCGCGCGCCAGTGGTGAACGACGTGGGGTGTGCAGACAAAGAAACTGTGACGTCACAAGTGTTGCGCACCAGAGCGGAACGGCCGCATGTTCCGTGTACGACCGATGCGAACGCGAAGTTGCTTCAAACTTGGGTTCTTGGGCCAACGCCATCCATACTGTCGCAATTCATGCGGGCTGCTTTCAACCCTGGAAACTCTTTGCATGTAAGGCTGGAACCAAGTTTTTTAAAGCTGCCTTTTGTGTAGAAAATTTAAAGAAATTTTGAGCTTTTTGACGTACATTTGAGTTTGACACATTAACGAGATCTCAGTGGCAAAGGTATTATGAAATTGGCATCGAAACAGCAGCGTCTATTTGAACAAGATTGCAGGACTGCGGATGCGCAGTGTTACGTGAAATCCATCTCCTATTTAAAAATTTTTGCTGATGACTCAAACCCGCCGCTTTTGTGGAGAGTAGTTACTTTAAAAACAAAGCAGACTAGGTCAACTAGAATTTTTCAGCATATCCATATCAGATTAGAATCAAAAATAGAGCTACTCAGTTTTCCGAAAATATTGTAAAATTAGAATTACCGAATTAGCGAAAACTAGAAACTAAATTGATATCCGTACTAGAATTCCATTTAATCAAATCGATTTCGATGTAAGTTCAATTCATGAAAATCGGAATTCATTCGCATACTTATGAGCATGGCAAAGATATTGTACGCTAAAGGTTGGAGCATTTCGCGCTGTACAATTAGCCTGGGCGCCTGAAAACTCTTTCGGATGGAGCCGATGATGCTGTCAACGTTGGTAGCACGCACTGGCTACTGTTCGTCAAAGTGCCTACTAGGACTGTATGGCTGGTTTAAATGATGTGACTGTGACATAGCACTTTCATCTTTTCGTTGTCCTTTCCTTACGCGAGATGCATTTTTGTGTCACTTGGGGAAAAGGGCTGTTGGACAAAGTAGCATTTTTGGTAAAACCGGAAATTAGCTAAGTAAAATTAGAGCACCAAAGCTTTTCACTAAGCATGTTAAATTAGAATTACCGGCATTTCGCTCAATTCTTCTAATTAGACAACTAGAATTGTCTGTCTACTTGTCGAAGCCTGTTTTAAAGTAATTGGGCAATTTGCCGTTAGTTAAAATTCAGATCAGAAACCGTTGATTCTAGCAGCTTTCTCCAGAACATGAGCCGACGACAAACAATACATCAACCCAAACGCTTTAATCTTCGACCTTTTAAGGCGACACCTTTCTCACGCAGCACAATGGCCCAGGAAACGTGGGGCGTGTTTGAACACGATGATTCCACGCCTGCGCGTTGAACGTGGGTCAGACTCGGGCTTTAAACTAACAAAGCCGGACGTCACAATGGCTTTATTGCAAGGGGCACAAATGACCGACCCCGAACAAAACGACATCGGTTGGCAACCCATCCCGTGTCCCATATCTATTTCGGTCAACAAAGCCCCCGATGCGGGTCACTTTTGTCGTCAGTGAACCGTTTTTTTTATAGAACGGATCAGCGGCGCGGGGTTAAATTTCGCGTTCTCGCCAGGGACGACGTGGTTGAGCGGCGGTTCACAAGGGAGGGGGGCGATCAGCGCCGACAAATAAAGCAGCAAACACGCTTGAAACCGCACATGGGAAACGTAAGGCGACCTGCGGTCAGGGCTAATTATTCCAAAGTGGGTGAAGGAGAAAAAAAACAATTATTTGGAAGAGCATGAAGTTAAGTGTCTCGAAGCTAGATGAACGATGGAATAAGCAAAATGAAATCGAACGATTTCATTTGCAGCAGGGTTTCTTCTCGAAAAAACACGGATCAAGGTACCGACACGAACGGTGCCAGAAGCTTACAATGACCAGAACAAGCTGCCATAGGCAACGACAGTCAGTCATTACGTGGAAGCGCCACATGGGTCAGCAGTTACGGCTGACAGATGAATTTCGGGTCTCTGCGCGGACGGCACCCCGACAATGATAAAAGCATTGCTTTGGTAAACTTCGGCACTTTTCAAGCAGCCGCACATGTGATGAACATACGGCGGTGTCACGGAATTACACGGTTGTGTCTGTACATCACCTGGCGATGCGCGCTCGCCCGCTCGCCATCGACGTCACCAGACGCAAGCGTAACCCCGGAAACGACGCCAGCGCGACTTCAAAACCACGTCTTGAAGTTGCGCTTTGTCGCGAAAAGCGACACTGTTGAGAGGAAGCAACCGAGACACGGCTCCACAGTTAGTGGTAAGTTGCAGTGCAACAGCAACAACCAGCCACACTACCGACCGACACGCCAGATGTGAAGAACTGTACGCAGCAATAGGGAAGGAACCCCACGGAGCAGCTCGTAAGTGCAGGTGCCGAGTACCCTGGTCAATTGCCAAATAAATGCTTGCTGCCTTCCTTCGCCCATCCCTATCTGCGATGTGCTGCACTTACCCACTGATTTGCCCTTTTTGCTCGCCACGTCTCTGTCGATTCAGCAATGTTGACGTTGCGATTTCGTGCCAGAAATCATTTCTGGCGAGGTGTACTTGCAAGCAACGTGACAAGGAGCAAGCCTGCGAATGCCTTTTTTGCGTGGAAGTATTCTGTGGCACTCACGGGTATTTCACAAGGCACAATCGCATTGAGAAACATGCGCAGCAGCTTGCTTTCGGCAACTTGAATTGTCTCTGATGCGCATTGTGCTTTGTTTTCATTATATGTTTAAAGTAAGTTTTTCTAGGCACAACAAAATTTCGGGGGGTCATAAAAAATTGGGGGGGAACTGCCGCCGAATGCCCCCTCGTAGCTACATGCCCGACCACAGCTTTAATTGACATGACAAGTAACATATGTACAGATTAGCAAAGCGTTCGATCTAACTGCGGTCTTCCTGGAACTGTCCGACATCATTATGCGTGCGACGAGCTTTGCAGTGGAGCGCCTCAACAAGAGTTTGACAGCACGGGTTGTGCTCAGTGAGCACAACAGGGGGCGTATGGAAAAAACATCCGAGGCAGAGCGGTCGCAACTCACCGAAACATTTCACAAAAGTCGGAAAAACAAGTTTTGCTCCGCGAGAAAACGCTCCAAACGCGAAGGTATGGTGAGATTGAGCGATTGAAATCAGCGTGTGTTGAATCACCTAAAACGTTCTACAGTATAGGGGCAGTGGTGGGAAAAGTGCGGCTCGCCGACATGTTTTGTGTGGCTCTTCCAGCTGAATAGCAATATCTCAAAATAGCAGCGAGTTGTCGTCTCATATCGTTTCATTTATCAATGTATTTACACGAATTCGTATGGTTAGTGGCCAAAGAGTCTAACGCGATTTCGTGTAGGTCATTTTATGTGAAACTTGCATTCTTTAACGAACTGTATTTGACACTACAAACTGATTTTGCGGCTCGCTGGTGTTTTTGTTTTTCTGCCAATGACTCTTCTGTTGAGCAAGTTTGCCCACCCCTGCTACTGGGTATGCTCTTTCGACTCATCACAGGAGTAAGTGGAAGTGAAACGACAGAAAGGTTTATCCAAGCCGAAGTTGGGGAGTTGGTGATATTTCCTCCGAAACATGCGTAACTCAAAACAAACGTACAACTTTTCACCGCCCAAGTGAAGTGGTGGTCTGGTGAAAGTGTTGATCATTCCCGCATTGCGACGTGGCTGTTAAACCACCGCCTAAAGTGGTTTTACATACTCGCTTAGGAGTTTAGAGCGAAAGCGCATTGACCTGTCCTAAAAAAAACGCGCATGCTTTGCACGGCCTGGGACGCGTCGTTCTTTGCAGTGGTCGCGCATTTCGGGAACGTATAATTTATTGTAACGGCCTTCCGGGAATGTCGTGCCGCCCGGTACAGCCACGCTTGTTGTAAACATCTTCGTTTCGTTTTTCGATCCGAGCGGATGTTCAGCTGTTAGCTGAATGTCACGAACTCCGCAATCAGGCATTCGTTCGCGCAAACGCGGTTTCACACTGACAAAAATGACCACGACGCACTCACGTATTTCCAGCCCAACGTCGTTTTGCAGCATTTGCAGAAGATGTCGCACACGTCGTGCATGCCGGTGAGAAGCTGGCGTTCTTCGGGTGTTCCGCTGTCCACGTTAACTCTGCAAGGCACCAAGATGCGGATGCGTCAGCCGCCTCTTTGCGCACAAAACCGCGGAAGCGAAGCAGAGCACAAAGCCCGAGTGGGGGGATGACGTATTTTTCCCGAACCGATTGTCGCGCCGGGTGCTGAACACATTATTATGTCGCAGTGCCATGCAGCACGGCATAAACGGTGCATCAATGCGCGCACCGAATCATTCAAAGGGGGTATACACTGCGAACTGGGTGCTGCAAGGGTGGAGCAGGTGAAACTTGAATAACCTGATCAACTTAATCAACTTTGGTTGCTTAATTACATATCAGTGTCTTTGGGTTTGGAGCGCATGGCAATATTCTGGCGAGGCATTTAATGATTTTGATGATTCGCCGAGTCATTTTTGAAGCGGAGAACCTTGCTTGTTCTTCACTTTATATTTAAATGTAATCATGAAGTGAATTCTGGTAAAAATGAAAGTGGTGGGGGATGGGTCCAGGAAAGGTCGAGAAACATTAATATATTAATCGAACAAGAGAAGGTTCTTAAAAAACCTTTGAGGGGTGTACCACGGCAAGAAAGCTTGAAAATAGTATAGCTATTACGGCAGCCAAGCACCCTCGCCGTAAGTCGCGGGTTGCTCCAGAAATTCGAGGAGCACAGGCAGTTTGCCAGCAGTGTTGCCACTTCTGATGTTTTAACATCAGATCTGATGTTTTGAGAGAAATTTCGGATGTCTGCTGTTTTGGTGAGAAATCTGATGTCGACTGAGCTGTTATTTCTGCTTTTCACATTTCCTTTCCTTTCAGGTTGAAAAGAAGTTGGACAATCTCTCACCATCACGTGCGTTTGGTTATCGTTCCAAACCTAAGAAACTACCTTTGCAACATTGGGATGAACATTTTGCATTACATATAACCAACTTCTCCCTTTCGGAGATCGGTCATGCGTACGACACTTCGCTGCATTTCGGAATTTGGATTACGAGGTGCGTGGTTAAGTATTGGTAAAAGAAACACTTAGCTTAAATAAAACTGCAATGTAAAAATCTGATGTTATCTGATGTCGAAAAAGGCAACAATCTGTTGTTAACGACACTGACCCCAGTGGCAACACTGCCCGCCAGCCTGACAGCATTGGTCTCGCAGCACTCTGCCGAACCGAACGCGAAGTTGTCGCGAAATGGTACACATTGACGACAGAAAACACACGGGTGCAAATCGAACAACAGACAGCATTCTTCATCAATCAAAAGGAAAAGATATGCAAGTTGAGCGTGACATTGTACAAGGCCTTGTCTGCCTGACGGTTGGCGACGGTTTACGGGGCAAGGCGCGCACGAAGTTTTCCAAGCCGTACATGGCCAAGTCGTAAGGTCGACCACAACGAGCAACACGTGACTGTACGGAGAAACGGTGTGCCGCCAGTTGGACTCGAGCGAGAAGATTAGGCAATCCAACTTATCATAAGCGATAAGGCGCAGTTGGTGACCCGCTAATAAGCGCTTTGCCAGTTATTACGAACATGATATTCCGGCTGTACGGTAAATAGAACCTGNTAGCGTGCGGAAACTACGGCGACAGATCAGTGGTGGAACTTTCTCTTCCAACTAGCAGGCTGCCAATTATCATGAGCACACCGGAAAAGCTCGAATCGTGTCGAGCCTACTTGTTCCAACATGAGCTTGTGTAAGAGGGCACATACGGGAGCACTTAATTGCAGAGGAGACGCGCTCTGAGGCGGGCTACATCATCAATCAGCAGTATGCAACCGCAGGACGGGAGTTTCGGTGTAAGCAACAAGTCTGGCAAACAGTGAATTTTTAATCGCGCTTAGTGGAGGTCGTGTGAAAGGTCGACGAGAAAGGCACCTTCAGCTCTCCTGGAGAGAATAATGAAAATATTTTTTAATGAAGACAAGAACACCAGTGCGTAATGGCGTTTCTGAGGGTACGTGTTTCAACAAGCACAGGCAATGCTGAAATGCCGGGGCCGGACAAAATATAACCATCACCTCAGTATGGTCCGCAAAAAATCTCGTCGCATTTTTGAAAGCAAGAAGGGCAACTAACTCGAGCAAATATCTCCGAAATGGGGCAGGTAAGTCGAAAGCTAAGCGAACACGGTACATGCCTGAAAGGTACCAAAAGGAAACCAAGAACATACTCCTGCGACAATTTTTAAAATACTGAATGTCTTGACTTTTCCGACTTTTATCGGACTAGGAGAAGCTTTTCAGAGGCTAACCACACGCAGTGATCGTTTCCTTTCGGAAATTTCCGCCTAATCGTGACCCGGTCTAGTAATAACAACGGCGCAGATTCAACCAGCAGCAAAACCAGGGCATTAACGCCTCGTCGTCAGGACAGCACGGCGAATTCGTCACGACACGGGTGAGCAGCCGACGTCCCTGCGACGCGAACGACAATGCTGTAGTGCTGCGGTGTTTGCACAAGCAGAAACAACCAAGCGGAGGGCACACGTGCTATGTGGATCGATGGTCGGAGGCCATCGCGCAGTATTAGCTGCAAAGCTTACGCCGCGGAA
>JGI24021J15306_10006247_pt1 | contig 14303 bp, 9 predicted proteins | sample Ectturendosymbi1_FD_15306 | JGI IMG/M metagenome (IMG submission 15306) | reverse complement strand
TAGAAACTCCAGTGATGTCTAGGAGTTTCTAGATATCTCTGGACGGTACCATACTGTTTGTACATTGTCACAAGCTGTATGTTTTGCCTAAAACATGCATTTCCAGAGTAGAAGAAAAATTCAAGTTTCCACTAGTTTGCACAATGTGGTGCCAGTTCCGGGTGGTCAGGATTACTGCACTTAGCAGCAGACGAGCAGAGGTGTTGGAAACGGAAATTTGACAGAAACCGGTTCGGTTTTTCCGAAATATTTTGCTTCGGTTGATTTTTTAGTCATTGTGCTTTCGTTTCGGTTGGTTTCAAAATCATTAATGACAAATCTTGTTAATATATCGTAAAATTGAACAGACTTTTCTAAGAAACGTCATGTTGTTGCAGAGTTTGGAAAGGTTGCTCCTTAAATGTGCTAATAATCATTTTCAGATAAGCTTGGAATTTTTGCAGTAAAGTTAGAAAAACAGTTGGAAGTTGGCATTACTTATATCAGGATCTTATGCAATGATTTCACTGGTCCGGCCCGCTTCAGATTAAATATGCCTGAAGTGGCCCTGGAACTGAAACGAGTTTGACACCCCTGCGTTAGGGCTTCTTCACGTAGTAACTCTGCCCGATATTGACAGGCAAGATGGCGGCTTCCCGTTTCCAAACCTCTTACTGGACTTGTGGCCTTGTTGCAATCGTGAATTTTGGTTACTATTTTTGAAACACGTCAACGTGTGTTCGGCATGCGCTTACTCTTCACTTGCCCCGATGGCATGAATTCATTGAAATGCTTCGTAAGTTCGTATGATACTCTTTTTGCACTCGATACTGTTACCTATTGTTAACTGTCCATAGTATATGTAATATTTGGACTCGTCCATGACGTTTCTTAAGTCGTGCATCTATTTCGTAAGCCACGCGATTTTAATCAAGCACTTGAAGCAGCCGACGTAAAGCCCAACCCGATATTATTATGTTGCAGAAGCAAACGGAAAATACCATAAAACCCCAAAGTTCTTTGCATTTCAAGACTCGCGATTGTTCGTCCAAACGTTTTCTTTCTGCCTTCTGCGCAATGACATATCAATGCCTTCGCACGCTACTGCCTACCATTTGCATTACTTGTCTTGCAGCGAATAACGTGCTACCTTGTTTTCGTGAATAAGTATACGAAACGAAACCGTCTCCTCTGCACAGAGTGCTAGTTCCGTCTTTTGAGATGAGCTTATCACGTGTCGTACCAGCCAGAAGGGTGTGTCAGCTGTAGATGATTTTGGACGTAATTGCTGCGCTGGGGGTGCGGTTTTTTCTGTGATTAATAAACTTTGCAAAATCTATGTTGGACCCTGCGTAATTTTTTATTGTTGTCGAGATGGACATTGTGTTATGTTTAATCGCTTCTACTGAAAATAAACAGTGAGTCAGTGATGTCGATTGCACATATGGTTTGCACAGGTTGAAGCAGACGCGCGACCAAAAACATTGCGTAGCAATTTTGACATTTCCAGAAACTTTCAAAGAATATAGATGACATATTATATTGTAATCATTTTTAAGAAAAGTCTTATTTGAATTTTTCTTTGTCCTACTGGTTAAATATCTCCTTACAAGGTGAATCTTGAGACAGACAATCTGATCGAAAATTTCGTGAATGATTTGATATTTAACCACAAATATGCTGGAATTGTCAAAACTTGGGAGATAGTTTAAAATGTTCGTATTTCTGTTGGTAAGGCATTTTTTCTGACAGTATCAGAAGTGCAGTGTGTGTGTACGCTTTGGTTTTGTTTGTTGCCATCTTCTGAGGAAGAGAGTTTGCATAGACTCTAGAAACAACAATAAATACTGCATTGTTGTCACACCAGTGGAACGGGGGTCACCAACCTTTATGTAACTGAGAGCTACTTTTTGGGTACCGATTCACGCTAAGGGCTACTATTTTGATACACACTTCTGTACCTTTAACTATGTTATCAATAATGATGTTAATCTATGTGATCATCTTAATGCTATTTTCAAAACAGGCCCGCAGGCGGCCAACGTGGTCCTTGCGGGCACCGTGTTGGTGACCCCTGCAGTAGACTATGCCTTGTGCCAGAAACAACATACTATGTTCACATTGTGTTAGCTATACGTTTGCCTGGGAATACTGCAGGCTACTATTTAAGAATTTTTGCACTTTGTGTTCAGTGCTTAACCGTTGCGGGGGTTTCACATCCAAGCTCTAACGTTGCAAGGGAAATTCGAATTTCACAAGGGCCTCAAAGTTATTAGGTGTTGTTTAGGTAATCCTGACAAAAGTGGCGTGGCCCACCCACATCTGGTGGCGAGCCTGGCCCAATCATTCGTAATAAATTTTAAATTGCATTCCTTTCAAGAGTGCTTCAGTTGGCAGACGAAGTCACGCATCTACGATTGAAAGAATAGCATCAATGATTAAATATTTCCTAACATTCATACCAGTATCTGACAACTTCACCAGGAGAAATTGTCTCACAGCAAATATATTCAACTGAAGTTTCAAAGATCGAGGTAATGGATTTGATGAATTGGCTAAAACAAGACGAAAAGTTAAGGCAGGTTTACTGATAGCCTGTACATCTGTCACACTAAAGCCATGAATGCAGCACTACACTAGTTGGGTATGGAACTAAATAGGTTACTTATTTTACTCTGTCCTGATCGTTTGGTCTGCATCTTGATTAAAACCGAAAAGTTCTCATTTTCGGAAATGTTGCAAAGACAACTTCATCTGTGACCATTTGCGAAAATGTACCATGGTTGAATAAGCACGATGACGTCATCGAATGACATTTCATGAAAATTGCCCCCCGAAATGAAGAGCTGTTTGCGCCCTGGGGTGAAGTGAAAAGTTGGATGCGCTTAGTTGCCGCAAGAAATATTACGATTGGGCATTTACGTTTTAGTGCCAAGTTTCATAAAATTTTGTGCGCGAAAATTGCTACTGTCAGTAGTCATAAAATTTGTATTTAATTATAGAGGATTTTCCACAAAATTGTATAATCACGAAATGTTTGCATCGCGAGAATTTATAACTATTTTTTAGGATTGCGCCAAAAAGTATTTGTAAACCCCTGCTCTAGACGTTTGCATTTTCGCTCGTTTCGAAATAAATTGTGAAGTTTTGCCTCTGCGTAGTTTCGCAAAAGTTAATAATAAGTCGTCATAGGAAGGAGTTACGCGGGGCCCTAGGTCATGGCCCATTTGGCCTACGTGTAAATCCGTCACTGGACAGAGTTAGTTCCCACTGGGGCTTGGAGGAAGGAGCGATAAAGGTCTCGCACTCTGTCCCAAAATGGCACAAGTTCTTGCGACAGCCACGTGGGATAGATTGTTTAGTCGCAAATAACAGGCTCTCGCAAAGTTCTTGGTATGCCTTCCCGATGTTTGTTATATTCGGAGGTGGCAACCTTTCAACGGTTCACCCTTTAGACACGAATCTAAATGCCTCGGCGGCGTTGTGAGAGAGGTTCAGCGTCGTGACCATGGGCGTTGGAAATGGGGGCAAAGCCCCATGGATTTTGAAATTTGACATTTTTCTGTCACATTTTTAGCAAAAAAATCGTTTTCTTAGTTTTGAGAAGAAAAAATGAAATTTCACCACTTTCCCTCCCCTGGAAAAAACTTTATTGCTTCCTTTTGAAAAATCCATTAATGGCCCTCTCCTACAAAAAATCCTTCCGACGCTCATGGTTGTGACCGAGGGAGCTTTCCTAGAACACGTCTGTCAGGCAGTCATTTGTCATGGCCGACACTCGCGAAGGCCTGGTCAGGGTTGGTGCCGACGTTCCATCGGTCGGAGAAGCTGGCCACTGCCTTTGGGCTATTCAGCGGCTCAAACTCGTGGCTTCTGCCCAGGAGTCCAGGCTCTCACCGTCAGGAGATGTTGTACTATGATGACCCCAGCTGATGTGCTAGCAGTTGAGGTCGCCAGCATACAGACTGGGGTGTGGAAACGTTGGGATGGCCGTAGATGTTATCGCGAGGCTGGAGGTTTGTAGACGTTAATGATCTTATATCCTGCGACTTGTACGCACAACCACTCAGTCTCTAAATGCTCTGGAGCGTAGATGCCCTAAGCAGGGTCGGCGGCCCTAAGCAGGGCCGCAGCCAGGGCCGGATTAAATGAACGCTAGGCCCCGGGCAAAGTCGTCACCGCGAGGCCCCCGAAACGCTTAGCGCAAATGCGTAGCGTTTCACATGCCTTCGTTTCAACTTTGCAGAAGCATCGATCAAAAACGCCAAAACTTCTACGATTTGGCAGCCTGCACTTCAGGCCCCTAGACACGGGGGATTTCTGGGGTAATGACCTACAAATTTTTGTACCCCCCAAATTTTGTTGCACCCAGAAAAATTTGTTTCAAACATAAAATAAATACAAAAATCTTGCCCCCTAAAAATGTATTTTGCCCCTTCAAATCTTAAAACCTGGCTACTGGTCTGCTACATTTCAGGGACAATTGGGGCTGGCCATGTACGGCGGTTCGTATGTGTTCGCATGTGGTTAATTTGTTCAAACAGAAAGTTGTATCACAAAAAAACGATCATTTTGCTACCGTGACACTACACAACAATATTTTTGTCATAGACTCTCTGAACATCTTCCACTGCACAAATCGTCCATTCACATATATATCAAGGAAAGATACACTCTCTGGCAGATCAAAACGTAAGCTACACCGTTTACAAAAAATGTTCTCAACAAATTATCACGCAAAAGCAACTAGAACCGTACTACTTGACTGAAGTTTTGCGATCGGAGCTTTACAATAGTTACACCTATTAACTGTTCTGTGATCTCGTAGACAACAGCACTTTGTTTGATCTACGACTGACACACTCACAATCACGACTAGCACTTCGCAACTGATTGTTACATCAGCCTATTATACGGCAATTGCAAAGGCGTTAGATTGCATAGGATACTAAAAATAACGATCTTATTGAAATGACCTGGTTTCTGTCACTCTGTCAATGTGTGCTCTTTGAAAAAAATGTCAGCTACGAAAAGTTTGGTGATGCCGCTTTTTTTGCACACGAAATCGTTGATGATTGTCTCTAGGTCCGTATCTTCAAGAATCTCATGCTCTATGCTCATTAGAGACAGCATGCTCAGTTTTTCTTGCACAATTGAACTTCGAAGATAATTTTAAATTCTACGCAACTTAGAAAAAGCCCGCTCTTCAGTACAGTTTGAAACCACGAGACACAAGCATATGCGAAGGGCAACTTCAGTTTTTGGAAAAGCAGAGTGCAACTCGTTTTCCACAATAAATAAATGCATTCGCAATTCTGTAAATTTTCCGTCACAATGACCTAGATTATTTTTTGCTTGTCCAAAATGGCGTTATGGTGCGAATATGTTTTTTTTTGGTGTGCAATTATGGTGCGAATATGTTTTTTTTGGTGTGCAAAGTGATTTAAAATCACTGAATGGGAGCCCTGCACGTGACTGTTAAACACAGACATTTTGGTAGGTAATGCAGTGAGACAGTGACACTGCTGATCGCGGTAAGTCATGTATGGTTTTATACTGTATGAAAAGAAGCATGAGTAAATATGCAGCAGTGCTTCCACATGTTGGAAAATCCATTGTTAGTGTGAGACTGTGATCAACGTGTCCGAGTGAATTGCTTTAATCAAACGACTCTAATGCAGGCTTCTTTTCATACGGTATAAAAATGCGTGGTTTGTTAGAATACGCCTATGCAAACTTGTGGGAATACGTCTTTATCGTTATGGTCTAGTACCGACTTCTTAGTTAGTGAGCGCTAAGTGCAAAGCTATATTTGCCGTGGCGAGTTTTCGTAATTCATCTGCTCAGTTTTTTAAGTCTGCGTGGTGGTCTACAGCAACTTTAGTACGTTGTCCGATAGTCTTGTCAACGTATAGTTTTACTGCTCATTACTTGAAAAAGTTTTGCGAGAGTGTCCAACTTTCTTGTCATTTCACCGTTCGTGTTGTGCTGGCCGTTGATTATTGTTTTAAATTATGACTTATTTGTAGAAAATGCTCGAAAAATTGGATATTAGGCACTTTATGAAAAGAAAAAGCATTTCTGAAAGCCGAAGTGTAAAAAGCATTCCATGCAAAAAATTGAGAATGAGGTTCGACCGACACAGACTAATGGGGTACAATGGGTAAAGCGTTTTGTGAGCGTCCATTTGCATTGCATCGTCAGCAACCTGAAAAGGATAAGCAGTTTCGACATCGCTCCCCCTGGAAAAATTTCTGCGGACGCCGATGTATGCACTGATTTCAATCTAATTCTTGGGTCATAAAGCTTGGTGCTCTTGCGTTCAATTCTTTTAAGTCACTCGACAACGATAAATGCCAAAGTTGTCAGTTTTCTCAATCCGTATGTTACCGCAGTAATCAAAAAACTCTACAATTTTGACGCGTGCTGAACAGTTTATAAACATGAAAAAACAATACAAGAGTGTTTTGATGTTCAAGCGCGAGGCCCCGGACATTCGCCCGGTTTGCCCAATGGTTAATCCGGACCTGGTCGCAGCGACTTTCGCTTTGGGTCGCCAGGGTAGCGAAGTATTCGTCTTGGTGATTAGCGTGACTTTCTTCTTGAATCAAATTTTCTAAAGCAGTCCAAACTGCACTCTTTTTCCTGTAATTTTCTTCCTGTAGTCTGTTTTCGCGAAAGTAGACATCATTGCTCCTACTGTAGAGACTGATTGCAGTGGTTGAGGACAGGCCCGTAACCCGCTTGGGACAACAGGCGGGGCAAAGGGTTTTCTAAGAGGGGCCCAAATTTTTTAAACTATGTCCAACACAATTTTTCAGAGGAAGACGAAAAATGTTCAGAGGGTGTCGCCCCCCCTTCTCCCCCTAGTTACGGACCTGGTTGAGGATAGGAATACTTTGTCGCCTTGCGTATTTCGCCTCCTGACAGCGTGTAGTTCAGTGCGGCAAAGTGTGACAAATTTGGATTTGATTTGTACTCACAGTTTGTTACTCAAACAAGCGGTCTACACTGCATCTCTAACAGTAGGCCTACTTAAGTTTTTTTTATCCAATCGTTGCTTGACAACGTTGCGTACATCAGCTGTGGCTGATATCAAAGCAGGTATTTCCGCGTGTTTTGACATGAAAGAGGGCAGTTGTACCCTTTTCTGAGATGCATGAATTGCTGTAAAGCTTCCCTGTGGTCTTCGCTTGTTTTTAAAAGGCATTCAGCCTTTAGCTTTTTTGTACCAGGCGCACAGCCCGCAGACTTACAGAAAATATGCTTCGTTGTTTTGCACTATGGACAGAGGTGGGTAACCGCTACTTTATCGTTAGCGTCGCTACCGCTATTTGTTAATAACGGCGCTACCGCACCCGTTACTGATTAAAAATAGTAGCGAGCTGCCGGTATTCGCTACCGCTCCTTTTGCTACGCTTTAAAAAAAATTGTGATGCTGTTTTACTGGCGTATGTTCTATTTTGAAAATCCTGACCTTGAAATGTTTTTTTGAAAAACGTTGTTAACGAAAAAACGTGATCTAAAAAATAGTCATTGAACAGTTATGATATAGGAACTGTTCTTTTACAGTGCATGCATATATAAATGAAACATAGACTGCAGAAACTCCCATAGAGTGCATTTAGCTTCGTGAGTGGATTGCTATAGGTTTGTTAATTCGCCTTTATCAATGCATGTTTCGCGCTGTGTGTACAGTACTCAAGACATCAAGAGATTGGTCAAGCAATGAAAGACCAAAACTATTTTTCACAGAATCTGCGCGTGTAAATTGAATTTAATGCACGTGTAAATTGAATTGTGTCCGTAACCAGGGTGGGGGACAAACCGGGCAATCAAAGCCTCCCACGAAATTTTTATGCAATATTTCAGATTTTCAAAAACAATGCTTTGTTGATCTATGTTTCATGTAAAACCCCTGAACAAACAACTGATTGCTTGTATTTTAAACTGAGGTTCTTGTTTCTGCATGGTTCAATTTATTTGCGATAGTATTATTGTGTAGAACGTAGTTTATATAGCCTGCTAATTGTTGTTTAGATATTCGAGAGCGAATTGACCAACTACCGTTTCCTTAACATTCCAGCTTATGAAAGTGCAGCCAAAGTGTTGAATGCTTTAGGTTCAAAGATGTGCAATGCGCATTAAGCAGCCGGCATCAGCTCTAAAAAAATAAACCTCCTAACATCAACAATTGAAACTTCTCGATTTACTGTAAAAGCTTTCGAGGAATCTGCCGACGGGTCTGCTTTTATCTTTTTGCGATGATTTAAACTTGCACATGTCTGTAGGCCTATTCAAGATACGGGTCCCCACAAAGGTGACAAGCAAGCGAGTCAGTCAAGCCAATGATTTTTAATAGGACATTGATTTCACGCATGGGCGCAATTTGGTGGGGGACACGGGGTCGAGTCCCCCCACTTTTTAAGACGGGGGGGACATAATATGCCATGTTCCCCCACAGTTTTGTCTTAGGGTTTGTATTTGGAGAGGTTACAAAACTAAATGTGACGTTTGTCACGTTTTGTGTGAAGTGCTTTTCATGTTAGATCAGGCCTGTAACCAGCTTGGGCCACCAGGAGGGGCGAAGAGTTTTCCGAGAGGGGCCCAAATTTTTTGAGCTATGTCCAATATTTTAAAATTATGTCTAACACATTTTTCCAGGGGGGCGAAAATTTTTCTAGGGGGGCTTCACTCCCCTGGTTACGGGCCTGTGTTAGATTTTACACATAGCCACGTTGATGTTGAAACAGAGTTTGGTGTGTTATCACTGATTCTGATATTTTTATAAATTTTAGCTTCGATAAAATGATTTTTAGCATTTTGCAAATTTCTAGAGACCGGAAAAGATTGTTAACTGCTTCTGTCCGACATTTATCCGGTGTGGTTTACTGTAAGAAAGGTCACTGTCTTGAAACAGTAAAGTTGAGAGACCACAGTGCAGCCATGATTTGTTTCCTGCAAAAGCGTTGGCTAACTGACTTTTGGTTGTCACGTATTCAGAAACAGACGACGTAAAATTTAAAGATGCAAGTGTATAATGTTAGAAAGTTACATTTTCAGGCAAACCTCTGCGAAGTTTTTGCCGAAGACAAACAGCAGCACTATTGAGGAGACTTAGGGCCGTTTTCCAAAAGACTGTCTTCAACCATTAGTAAACAGGATTTCAATCAAAACTTTAAAGAAGTATTGACCTAGCTATATATTGTCCTATAGCTCAAAACTTAATGACTTGACCAGGAATTAAAGATAGCTTATATATTTAGCCTTATTTCTTGTATGTCACGACAAGGGTGACCAACAAATTCAAAAGATATTTATACCCACAATGCAGCAATGTTTTCATCTAAGTGCAAAACATCCAAAACATTTGTTTTACAGATAGCCCACGCATGAGTGGCGGAACTATTTTCAAAGTGAGGGCACAAGTGCACGTCAAAAAAACTAGAAAATTTTTGTCATTTGAATTGGCAACTGTGACGTCACAAGCACTGAAATATGACGTCATTAACTTTTGTTTAAGTGTTTTTTTATTTAAGCATTTTTATTCAAAATTTTATAAGCCCGCAACGACCCTAACTACACAACCCCCTATAACCAATTTTATTCAAAATTTGATAAGCCCTCAACGACCCTATCTACACAACACCCTAGATTCTATTAGAATAAGAGCTGATGGTACCTGCTTCGTAGGCGAAGTATATATTCTGTAAGATCTTAGTGTCTAATTCGTTGCTGAAAAATAATTTCTTTCAATAGACAACACCCTATCTATCATACACTACACTGGCTTGAGCACATAAATGCAACTAGTTACACAAAAACAATAACTAGTCTTAGTCTTACACAAAAACAATTTACTTTAACACTGGACCCAATACGAATTGTGTTACTTAAACTTACTTAGGCAAAATTCGAAATTTAAAAATGGGAGGGCCAGGCCCTCCCAGAAAAATGTGGGGGAGCCTAGACCCATGCGGCCCCCAAGTTCAGTCACCTATGAGCCCACGTAACACCTAGTTTTTCTGGACTTCTTTTCGTGTTGGTTCAGGTGAAACATGGTACTATTTGCCAATTCACCGTTGTTCATTTTGATTTCTGTTTAATCTCAAATATATTTTCGTGTCGTTATGCATGCATAACTCTAAAATAAAACTTTTGACATTAATTTCGCCTATTAAAATTTGATGTTAAACCTGAAAATTTTGATTGTGAAGAGACTGAGCTGAGTGGCATAATTGACGGAAGTCACAAAGCAACAGTTACCAGTAGACCCGTAACCAGCTTGGGACACCAGGGGTGGCGAAGAATTTTCTCATGAGACAATCGAATGGCTGCACAACACCTGCCCCGAGATTTAGCGCGGCCAAGCAGTGGATAAAAGAAGAACTCGCTCAAAAGTAGAAAAAGAAGAATGGAGATTTGGTTAAGGGTGGGGCTGAGTGCATGGTGCCCAGCAGCCATAGGTGTACGGTAGGGTATATTTTTGGGGATGCAAAACATTTTTGCCCAAATTTGATCTTGTATTTCCCAAGTAACATATAAACAGCAAGTCTTATTGTTAAGACTAAAACGTACCATTGTAAACAAATCAAGGTGACTGCATGCCTAATTACCAATTACTGGGGTTCAAAGCCGTACGCCCTCAACTAGTAATCAATATTCTGCATAGCCACATGTGAACAATGGTAATATTTATTGTGTTGAAAAATGTTAGCCAATTAAAATAAAATCACTCAAAAACTTGCTGTTCATGCCACCACACGTGGAAGGTGTTCAGCATAGTTTCATTTTCAAGCTTTTATATACGTTCTAAACTTATTCTTCCAACACGATCATCCTATAATNACTAAGATCTGTTCTTCTCTAGCATATATGTGTGCAGTTGTGTTAGCCACAATCGCATTCGATCTGGAAAAGGAGTAAAATATCAGGTTACGATCTAAAATATTACATTGCTGCAAATAGGTCAAGTCTCAAGTAAGTAGAGGGAAAGAAGGCAATTTAATACATACCACATAGCTTAGCCTTCCACATTAGGCAATCTTCAATGCAATGTGTTGTACTTAAAATACTTCAACTCACTTCAACGTTTACAGCAAGGTTCACCACGTAGTACCCGCGGGCGCCAGGTCGCCCGCAAGGGCCAAGTAGGTCGGCCGCGGGCATAGGCGTAGCNAGGGGGAGCCATTCTCGTCAAATTTCTAGCATTTTTTGTCGTTTTGTGCTTTGAGAGGTGTTTTCCCAAACAAAATACTACACCTCGCTGAACGTCAAAATGTTTGTCCTCTCTAAAAATTTCGGGCTGGCTATGCTACCGCCGCGGGCCTGTTCTAAAATAACATTGTGAACAGTGTCTTAACATTGCGGAATATCTCAATTGTTAATACTAAAATAATTTAAAGATAAATTGAGCAACATTTTCATTTCAGAAGTGGGTATCAAACTAGTAGTTCTTCGCATTAAACTGAACGCAAGAAGTAGCTCTCAGCTTCAAAAAGGTTGGTGATCCCTGGTTTACAGCTTCTAAAGTCACATTATGAAAACCAAAACTGCACTCCAGTGTAGACAGTTGAATGAGCACTAAACATAGCAAGCTAAGATAAAAGAGTAATATGGGGCTGATACAGGCAAATACTGCAACATATATGATCAACTACCAGGGAATGTGTACAAATGCACATTTCCAATGACAAATCATTTATAACCTCAATAAGAATATTTTATAAAAATAGCAGTGATTTGGACTGTATTAGCATTAGTGAATTATGCAATGCAATAAACAGTACAGTTGCTGCTGTTCATGAAAGCTTTGCTTCACAGGATTAAACTGAAAGATTAAAATTTGGCAGGATGCAACATAGGAAATTCATTACATGAAACAAACGGGAAATACGAAAACCTATAAGTATGAAATCACAGCTACATTACTACCACACAACACATTAGCCTACAGCTGCAGTTACATAGTTCATTCTGTTCATGAATACTTCGCCGTGACAAATTCACACTTGCAAATCTTACAACATCACGCAAGTTTGAAACACGAGAATTTCACAGTATCATATCGCAGCTACCCAAATTTGAATGAGGTTGTTTCAGTTGTCCCAAATTTCATTTGGGCTGTTGTAATTTGCCCAAATATTTATAACATTGCAAATCTGAATGAAACTCTTCCAATTTGCTCAGATGGTGCCAATTGTACCCAAGTTTGGACGAAGCTGTTTCAATTACCAAATATGATTGAGGCTGTTGGAATTTTCCCAAATGTTTCTAATTGTATGCAAATTTCAATGAAGCACTTGTATATTACCCAAATTGGAATGAAGCTGTTTGAAGTTCACCAAAAGTGGCTAAAGCTGTGTGAAGTTTCCCAAAAATGAATAAAACTGTTCGAAGTTAGCCAAAATTGAATGAAGATGTTCCACTTGGCCCAAATTTTTATGGAGCTATTTGACCAGAGTTGATTTAGTCTGTTGGAATTTACCTAAATTTTTCCAGTTTATGGAAACATTTCTAACTTCACCCAAATTTGAATGGAGTTGTCCGAATTTTCCCGAATTTCATTGAGATTGTTAAAATTTACCCAAATGATCCTAATTTAATCCAAATTTGAATAAAGCTCTTATAGTTAACCCAGACATTTCTAAATGTACTAAAATTTTCAAAAGAGCTATTCCATATAGCCCAGCTTTGAACAAAATGTTTGAAGTTGCCCACAACTGAATGAAGCTGTTGAAAATTGCCAAAGTTTGATTTGACTGATGGACTTCACCCAAATGTTTTCAATTTATTTAAACGTTTTTATTTTCACCCAAACTTGAATGAAGCTTTTCTCATTTGCCCAGATTTAATTGAAGACGTTGGACCGTACTCAAATGCTCCTAATTTACTCAAATGTTTCTAATTTTACCCAAAACTTGAATGAATTTTTTTAGTTGGCCTAAATATGATGAAGCCTGTTGAAATTACCGCATGATTTCAGTTCACTCAAGGGCTGTGTCTGTTTTGCCAGGGGCGAAAAAGAATGGCAAAATAGTCCTAGATTATTTTGCCATTTATCCACTATTTTGTCGTTGATTTGGACATTATTTTGCTTTAGTTGGGAAAATAGACACGACCTCACTTATACGTGAATATAGCTGCACACTTTGCCTAAATGTTGAAATTTTTTGCCCGAATAATGGCCAATTTTTCAGCGTTGGGGATGCGACCGCAGTCCCTGCATCCCCAAGCCGTACACTTATGCCAGCAGCTAAAGATTTGTAGCATTTTTAAAGAGCAGAAATGTGCAAGAAAAATATTTAGCTACCATACCTTGCAATAAATATATCGTACCTTGCAATTTATCGTCTTTTCAACGTTAAGCAACTTAAACAAGACATCAAATCGCGCTGTAACCCACACTTCTTATAAAATGCATGATAAGAGTGATATGCACGTGCGACCAATGCGATTCACCGTTTTGTGCACTCCAACTGACAGCTCTGATAAAACCCAATTGAAGTGTTCTACTATATTGCTGTGCTTGTTTGTATCATAGTCAGGCTAGTAACCAGGGGGGCGGAGGGGGTCGAAGATCCCCTATAAAATTTTTCGCCTCCTTTGGAAAAATATGTTGGACATAGTTTAAAAGTATTGGACATAGTTCAAAAATTTGGGCCACTCTCAGAAAACTCTCCCCCCCCTGGTGTCCCAAGCTGGTTGCGGGCCTGGTCATAGTCTGATAGTAGTGCAACCAAGCTGAAAGTACCATGTCCAACAACAAAATAACGTTTATTAATTTCGATATCATTTGTAGGGATAAAACAAAGCGTTGATTAGTGTTGCTTTGAAAACACCTCTAAAAAACAAGATTGGGAATCTGTATTTACAAAACTTCACTTCCGCATCGGCCTGATGACTATATTGGTTTTACATCAAGCTGTCCCCCCACATTTTACAACAAAATTGCGCCCATGATTTCACGTACCACTGCGCATCCACAACACTGAAATCTTATTCATATAAAAGCTATCATAAATTTATTTTATTCCTTTATGAAATTAAGTTTCTCTATCAGTACAATTAATGCCCCATGCACATGGGTCCGCAGACATTTTTCCACGGGGGGCAAAGTCGACATTTTGCTTATCTTCTTCAGTTTGTTGGCGATGCAACGCGAATGGACGTACACAAAAAATGTCTAATGTTATGGCAACAGTTACATAGTGTTTTCCCTACAAGAAAATTTTACACTGAGAAAATGTTTGTTTTAGTGAGAATGGATATTTTAAGACTGAGTTAGCAGAGTTCTAAATGAATTACAAACTTTGTGAATTATT
>JGI24021J15306_10006242_pt1 | contig 14308 bp, 9 predicted proteins | sample Ectturendosymbi1_FD_15306 | JGI IMG/M metagenome (IMG submission 15306) | reverse complement strand
ACCACTGACGAATCGACTCGCGCGCTTCTTCTGTCGTTGTGGCTCCACCTAGTGACGGGGGGGACGCACTTGGGGGGGAGTCGTCGTCGCGATCGACAAGTTCTAGAAACGAATGACGCAACAAAGCTGGGTCAGGTTAAAACGTTCGTCAACGGTGGTGGGTAGGGGTGGGGACGAAGCATCAGGAAGAACGAGTGTCTTTACGAAGGTGACAAACAAATGAATCTTGAACAAGATTTTAGGTCTGACAACCCGTAGTATTGCGTGAAAGCGATTTTCAATTAAAAATTGCTGATTAATTGAAACTCTTCATCTGTTGAGACGAGTTAATTTGAACAAAGATATGTGGAAGTTTGAATCATCGCAAAAAGATGAAAGCAGAGCCCAGTTGCCTGATTCCTCGAAAGCATACAGAAACCTGGAGTTTATAGTTGTTGTAAACCGGTAGGATGATGATGATGATGATTAAAAAGCAATCTACACCACAAACATATATGTGATGTACTTTGCAGTTAACCCAAATATGAAACAAACGACTTAAGAAGTCGAAAAGAATTTCTCACAAAAATAGACTTCCACCCAATCAGTAAAAGGCAAACGCAGTTACTTCAAGAACATTGGAATCGAACTAAAGTTGCATCTTTCAAAAAATCGTATTGTCCAAAGTTACACCAGCGCCTCACCATCTACATCGATCTCCGGCATGACCTTTGCACTTTCGCTTGCGTCACTTTTGGACGATTGTGACGCAGCTTCCCCATCTGCACGAGTCCTCCCCACGACTTTGAACATTTCCGTTATTCTCCTGCCGACTGTGGCAGAGCCAGGATTCGAACCACAATCCTTTGTACCTCTTTTGCTTCGATTCGAATGCTTTGCTCCGGTCGCACCTTTGGGGCGTCCCCTTCCTTTTTTTCCGGATCTCAGCGTAGACTTCGACGTTTGACAAGCGCCTGACGTCACAGACGAATTGGATCTATTCGGAAATGACGTTGCAGACTCGACGTTACCGGAAGCGGAAACAGAAGCCTGGAGGGAGTTGATAATAAAAGATCAAAGGACTAGTGATTGCGCTAAATGCTGGATAGGCTTTCCCACTCGCATGGTCACATTTGTTAAATGAAAATCTGAGGTCGAATATGAAAACCGTCACGTGACCAAACTAAAACACGAGTTGCTGCTTGTGAATAAATTTACTCAACTTTTCATCATTTAAATTCAAGGAAGTTTACTGGGAATTTGAGTTTTTCTCAAGGAAGTTTCGCTCAAATTGGTGTTGAAACGGAGTTAATAAACAACAGAACAGCAAAAAGTGCTTCAAAGTGCGTGGGATTATGTTGGAAATGTAGTTCGATCAATGTTGAGTTGTTGCAATGAGTTGAGTTTCGCGGGGACGCAACGTTCTCTTCGCGGCAAAAATGCGATGGAAAAAAAATTACGTTTGGACATCGCAGCGCCATCTTCTGGGCATTGATGTTCAATTCCACTTCCCGCCTGATGTCGTCCGGGAGTGCATCCAAAAAACTTTTTTCGTAAGTTTTCTGCAAAATAAGATAAATTTTTATCGGCCACGTTCATATAAAAACTCGCTGAAATCGCAGCTAGCTTCGTACTTTAAGTTTTTGTCCAAACCTGACATTAAAAATATAACCAGGGGAGCATTCTAGCAGGACATCGGCTCAGAATTGATTTCGTGTCCAAGCTGCGATCTTAAACGTACCAACGTTTACGGTAGTATGACGTCAACACTTACGTTTTCACATTTCATTGTCGAGGGCGTCTTTGATGACGTGTCTGCGACAACTTCCGCTGAAAAAATAAAAAACGTTTATAGCGACATCAAGTGTTAACGTTTTATAGCGACATCAAGTGTCTGCTTCAAATCATTTGACCCCCAAACAAGACCCGTTTGGCCTTCACCAGCTCATTGGCAGTGTTGAACATGGTCCGGTTTCCGGATTCCGATCCACCCGAATTTTGCAATTCAGAACCGGATCCGGATCGGATTTCGAAAAAACTCTACCAGATCAGATATAGTTATCCAAACTGCGTTAATCACTGCAGTGAAATGTTTGATCAGGGTTTGCTTGGTTATATACAAGATCGGATAAAATATTTGGACAGGTTTACTGGATCAGAATCGGACCGGATTACACAATAAAAACAATGGGTTGGATTAGGATTCCATAAATCTCTGATCCGTGCAACACTACCCGTTGTGGTCTCATCTGCACACCATTTAATCTTGCCAGCTCTGTGGCTGCCACAGTAAAGTTTAAAACATAAAATAACACAAAAACAATCATGTGTTAAATACCATCACACACGACGACCGGGCAATCACTGAACCTTCTCGAAACAAGTCTTGGCCACAAATGACCCTCAAATGTCCAACACTTTTTGCTTTTAAGTTGCACAGCAGCAACAAGCATGTTCAGAACACACACGGATGTACAGAGATACAGCAAACTGCTACAAGCATAAGCGCGATATGTTTAAATGAAACGTTTTTTTTATTTCAAGACGCATGAGATTTTTAAGACTTGATTGCTTCCGAAATGACAGAGGTTTGGACGTGATCGTCATTTCCGGCCACGAGCTCAAACCTCGATCTTGTGAACCACAGCCCTCCCCCCTCATATCACACCAAGCCCGGGCAAGAGCCAAAGATTCACGCCATGTCTGAATATAAAAGCTGGTACGTCATAAAGCACTTCGTCATCAACACTGGTGACCTCACCTGAAGTTCTGCTGGAGATGACAGAGTTGCTGTCAATGCTTCGTTCTTCAACTGAAGATAATTCGTTGGTGGATCTGCCAAAGAGATGATGGTTGAAAGATTAATGCTGTGCATGAAGTCCAACACTTATAGTTGGTGAAGTTAACAACACGTCACCTTAACACAGCGCAACACACAACACGACTGACGAAGCCCCCCCAGGCCTGAGGGGAGCGATCTAGAAAGTTCGCAACACTGTTGATGACGTGACGGCCAACTTGGTTCATTTCGACCGACAGGTTCACGCCGATCCTTACACTTTCTATTCATCTCCAACGCGTGTGAAAATAAAAACGGCGTAGTTAAAGCGAAACAAAGGAAGAGAAACGAAGCGCGCGAGAAGTCATTTGATGGAAAAGGCGGTTTGGAGGCAAAGTGACGTCAGCATACTTTGAAAACCTATAGATTCTACGCAGCATTTGTCAAATCGCGTCACACAATGGAGTCGACGCATTCATCGCCAAATAAAGAATCAACAACTGACGTCATCGGTTGAACTTGTGCTTTCATGAAGAAAACGAACATCCGGGGAACTACCTGGAGCCGATGAAACGGTCCAATGAGGTTTCGGGTTCCTCTTTTTGGGCCGACGTTAGATTGGTCATTTGAATGCCAACCCCACGAAGGTCAGGGGGATTCACCTGATGCGAAACAAGTAATTCATGTCTTACGTCATCAGAAAAACTTTGATGTGACAACAAACCAGAATGAATGACTAACAAATACTCATTAGGAAACGGGTTAAAGGTCAAATGTGGGTTTCACGGAACATTCTACAATCGTTTATTCTGGGATCTACAATGATACAAATAAGAACTTGAATGCAAAGATTTAAAATCTACAAAAAAACTGCATTATCTTCGAAGATGTTAAATCTTTATTTCATTATGGTCTTGTGGATATCCGACCGATCACTTTGATCCACGACTCGAGTTAACAACTCCAGCAAAGCTCGATGGGCGTCACGCATCAGTTGGTTTGGCCTCAAATAAACACGTCTAGTCTCAACGCGACACAATTCTATTTGCACAAATATTTGCATACAGGGTTCCCACACATTTACAAAAACCATTTTCAATACCTTTTGAAAAATAAATGAAAAACTTTAATACTGTCACTATCTTCATTTTTCCAAAATTTTATTCATAGAACACAACGCAAAAACCATCCGCAAAACTGTCATCAGCGCTAAAGAGCAAAATTTGAATGAACAAATGGATGGATTTGGGATTTCCACACTTTTTCAATGCTTTAGGAACATTTTGGCCAAATTCAATACTTTTTCAAGGTCTTGAAAAGCGATTTCACAATTCAATAGTTTTTCAATACCGCGCGAGAATCCTGAAAAATCGATTCCGTCAATTTACAACACAAACCATGAAATGAAAATTGAAGGAAGCGGCCATATTAAAAAAACTACCTTCAATGACGTCATCAAACTCGAACCTTCGCGCGCTATGACGTCACAATCGGCGGTGCTGCTATCCAACGTCTTGCTCCGGGTAAGGGTCTGACAAACCCCGTGCCCCCCAAACTTGGTGGATTCCACAGGGGCGTCTGCTCGCCGGACCATGACCTTCAACGTGATCTTCTTCCCGGTCACGTGAGCTTTAGTTAATCTCTTGCTGACCTATCAGAGTCATCCACGTCAATCAGAACAGCTACGCAACAGTGGTCACGTGAACTTTACAACTGCTTTCTTTTCTAACACAACATCACGAACAAACAAATATGGCGGCGCATGATGCGACAATAAGCTCATGTGTTTTGGCAGTCACGCTTGAACAACTTTCAGACATTGCACTTGCAATAACAAATCAGGTAAACAATCAAAAAATCCAAGCGGCATTGTAAGTAGGTTTCCTTCTCAGACAGAAGTCTTCAAACTTTTTTGGCAGATGGCCACATAAGCTAATACACAACAGTTCGAGGACCGGACATCTTACGTAATGTGATTGCTTCGGGATATGTTACATTTTACCAAATCAACAAATGTTTCGAGAATATAATTATTTTTTCACTATTGACAATGGCTTCGCGGGCCAGATTTGGCCCGTCGGCCGTACTTTGGAGACCCCTGTTCTGAGACAAAGAAAGCAAAATATGAGACAACCTGGCTGCTGGGAATTTATCAAAAACACGGCAACAGCGTTACGTTAGGTTTGAACACGTGGTGCGATGATCCTTGGCAGGACAGAAACCTGCAGTTTCTGGCATGGAACGAACTTTGTGCCAAGAAAGCGGCGTGAACCGCAAGTAATGTTGAAAAGAAACACACAGTGCCTGGCAGTTAAATGTCGGATGTTAAATACCTCTTCAGCAAGATTTGATAGAAAGGTTGATGTCTCTTCCCTCGTCGCCAACCTTATGCCGTAATTCACATCGGCTGAAACAGACTTGCGTTCTTTAGACTGGCAGACCTGAAACAAACAGTGTGAAAATTTTTAGAAACAGAGACAACCATCAGGCACTTGTCTTATCGAGGCCGAAAATCAGTGCTCTTTAACTTTTGCTGCAATTCGCCAACAAGGTTAGTTTCATTGCCGCTTGCTCAAGCAACTGCATTGCATCGAACGAAGGTGAAAGACACAACTTGTCTGCTTTCTGCACAAAGTACTCGAACCCACCTCACGCTTGTCAAGACCGCGACACAGGTCGAACAACTTCCTCCCAGTCTTGACCCCGAACTCCCGCCGCAAAGTGTCCAGTGAAATATTCTGCAGGTCGCCGCACGTGGGCGCACCGAGCTCGGTGAGTCGATTCGCTGCAAGTGAGAAGAGGAGACTGTGAGAAGCAGATCTGATGAATGTGAGCGGTAGGAGACACTTTTACTTCAGGAGCATTGCATAGAAAGCTAGGAGGATGCTGGTTAAACATCGAATCGCACATGGTTGAAGTCTTAAATTTCAGAATAATACTTTTCTAATATTTACCATTGTCAATGAGTAGAAAAAGTAAAGTTTTCAAAAATAAGTCAATCGGTAATTCACGCCACGATAAGATGCAGGAGTGCTTAACTGATCACGTGACCAAAATGCAACAGAGTGTGACGACAGACTCCACAACACGTGTAAACAAGAAAGACTCAGGCGAGTAATAATAGTGTTACGACAACAAACGAGCATTGTACACGTCACTCGCCTGTTGCGTAACCAACACCAGGCAGGTCCTTCACCGACTTGTCACGGATGAATGACCGCACTTGCTCCAAGGTCACTTCGAACTGGCCGTTCGGTTTGGCCCGTTTGGTGGCCATCCGCGCGATGGCGATGTTGGGCCCAACGCCTGAATGGATGTTGCAAGTTGTTCACCACATCTTGTCGGGTAACAACACAGAGTTACATTAACCTCGACCTCTGGATTTATTCTTCTTGTCACAGACCGAAATTTTTCAGTCAAAAAAAAAATATATATATACAGACTAGTGAATACTGTTACGGTGAGTTTTAGTACAGATATGAGACAAATGACCGAAACGTCTCAGCGAAATAAAAAACAGCTTGAGCTTACCTCAAACTTTGCAACGTGTTATTTGCAGCCAATCAAAACACATGGATCTTTTTCCGTTAAACATTAAATCCAAGCGCTTTTTTGGGGATTGATTAAATATGAAGTGTTTTAATCTTCCTGCTCTACATCAAACTTTCACGTTAACACATTTTTCTTACTTTTCAACCAACCAAAATTTTTAAGAATTGGAGCAGTTTCAGTCTCAAACTCAAACTGCTCCAAGAGCCAAATGAGGTCTTATAAAGTAATCCGGGGCCGCATTATGACGCTGACGCAACAATGGCGGTACCTGAACCACACCAGAAAGAGCTTGCGAAAGATATCACGAGTTATAGACAAATCATTTCTAACCGTCTCTACGTTCGTTTGAAAGGAAATTGTTCACTTGCTGGCCGAACACTTTTAAACACCGGTGAGTAAACTTGGTAACCCCCAAGTGTTGAATATTTGAAAATTCCCCTAAAGCATCGCGGGGCGAACAAAATGTCCTCGCGGGCCACATGCGGCCTGCGTGTTTGAGACCCCGCGTTAGACCCTGAGGAGCACAGGCACGAACCAGCCAATCACGCGGCAACCTCAACGCATTGCTCCTCTCACCGGCTGAAGCGTCACATCCGGTTGCTTCCTTGATCTTGCTGCGAATGTAGCCTGCGATGGTCATGGGTTCGATTCCCGTCTCAGCCACTAAATCTGTCACGTCCAGCAGCGCTTCGTCACAGCTGACCGCCTCAAAGTCACGCGTGTATGACGTCAGAATGGAGTAAAGCTTGCGTGACGCTTCCCGATACGCATCAAAGTCATAAGGGATTGCTCTGATGGTGCAAAAGCAATTTGTAAGAGATAACTTTTAAGAAATAACACATTTGCATGACGTATGCTTCTCCGATTGTGACATCACAGACAAAAAGCTGTAACGAAAAATAAAACATTCTCAAATTTATTACACACATGGCACTGCTTTGCACCGAACTACGTTTGCGAAAGAAAAACATTGAAAAATAAAGACAATATATTACAATCCATTCTTCAAAAGTTCTAGAAGTTTCGGGGTCGGACTCATACACGAACTAAGGCCCTACTAACGGCACAGCAGTCGACAAAATAGAAGCAGTTCCGTTAAACGTTCGAAAACTTGCTGCAAAGTGCAGCTAATTGTGATGAAACAAACAGTTCGGTGCGGTGCAATGTGCTCCACACCTCATCTTACTCATTATTATTACTAAATTTCAAAGACCGCTATGGAATCCAAGTAATTTAGAAGCGATGCAGGAACTTACACCAGTTCCGGACACAGCTCCTTCGCTTTGCCGTAAAACATTCCATTCTTTAAACCACGTGACCGCGCTTCGTAATTACATGACGCAATTTCCGAGAACGAGGGCACGACGTCATCTTCTTTGCGTTCTTCCGGTGGAAGTTGCGCACTTGAAAGAGTAAAATTGTTTCATTGCAAGCAGGAGTGGAGTGGATACACGACAACTCCATAGTTAATGTTTCAGCTCATCACGTTTGCGTTTTGAAATGGTCGATTAAATATATCAGAGATAATCCAACACTTACAAATGTATTCAGAGACTCGACCTGCGAACAATACAGTTAAGAAATTAAAGAGAATGTTGTTTTGACTAAACCTTGGAATATCTTCGTCGTCGTCATCTCCACCATCAACGTCATCACTGGCGTCATTGTTTCCTTTCAACCGAGATTTCTTGCGATAGTAGTTGATCTCATAGTTCACCTCAGTACCCGGCCTTTTTCTAGTCGTTGCCGACGTGGAGGAGGAATGGTGGGTGACAGCCACAGGCAGACCCACCAAGTGGGGCCGTTTCATCAAACCCACAGACACGAAGAAGCAATCCATATCCACATGCATCACGTATTTGGCGGTGGAAGAGGGGTGGGGGGCTACACACAAAAAGAAATGAAGTCATCCAGAAAACCGCCACTTCTTCCTGCAGATCTCAATGAACGGAAGGACAGAGGCGGAGGACAAAGAAAATATTGTTTTATTTTGAGTTCATTCACGCATGACAAGTATGTCATGGTACAAAAACCTTTCGTGAATTCGCAACATCGATGCGGAATTTTAGTTCTTCTTTTACGGCGCCTTTTTCTTTTAAAGTTCGATGCCACTCTACTGCACCGGTGAAGTTGATCGGCGAAACGTTTGCATTAAATGTGGTTTGCTTCATCTTCTGTGGCTGTTACATTGTTATCAATGCGATGGTGTTAATGACGACACAAAACGAAGACTTCGTTTGTTCCAACTTCAGCAAGCTCAACTACAATTACTCGATTTAGAAAATGCGCAATTACAACTGACTTACAATAACTTTGCCAAACTATGATTGGTTGTGCTTTTGACTTTGCAAGCCCAGCAAGCAAATGAACTAACCTTGACTCGTGGTTGTGAACTGTAGTAGTTCCTGCCTTCCAGAAAGTTCTACACCAGAATGTGACAGAGACCTGTTTGAAACAAAACAACATGAAAGCTGGAAGAAAACACAGGGTATCAAACGAAGTCAACCAGCCATAAATAAATATACTTCTTGACAGCACCTCGCAAGAAAGAGCAGTGTTTATGTCAGAAATAGTGAAAAATAAGCACAGGCAAAAAACCCAAACCTGACGTAATCGGCAAGTTCGGTTTTCCAGGTTGAGAGAAAGTGGAGGCGGGAATGGGAGTAGAAGTCAGACAAGAAGTTACTGCTCGTTGTAGCTGGAATCTTAGAGCTGCACACACAAAAAAACGGTTGAATTCAGTTTTTCACTGACTCACGGGCATTTTGGCCTGAACACAATCAACCAGGGCCTTGACATAAAATGAATACTGCCTTATGCAGCAACGTGCAACTGCATTTTACACGGGATTTACTTTGGTTTCGAAGCATCTCCTTGTTGCTGGATTTCAGGTTGTGGAAGCGAAGCGTCATTAACCCTGTCATGCAGCTCATTCGATTCGGTTTGTTGAGCACTGGACGTTGCTATGAAGGAAATCCCTGATTCGTCGACGGTTGTTGCTGCGCAGGAAGTTTTTTGTTACTTATTTGCCGAAACTGAAATTCTTGACTGAATGTTTTTTTTGTTTACAGACAAACAAAAACTGTCGCACATCCAGGTAAACATGTTCACGTGGGTTAGGTACAGGAATAAGACACTTGAAAACTTTCGCCGTACTGTGACAGATGCTTTTTTTGGTGAAGACTAGATTTTAATGAAAAGTACTCCTTGATATTATGAGCTGTTGTTTGAGTTGAGTTGGTTGTGTTGGACTAACACACAGCAAGGCCAAACAAATTGCTAAGATGNGATTTAGTAATTGAAGTTATGAGGCAAAACAAGCAAATTCTCAGCTAGAGCTGAAATAAACTTTGAAAAATTGACATTTTTTACTCCAAAACATGTTTGACCTAGTTTTGCATGACTGGGCCACTGTAGTACTCACACTTCGGCGACTTTCGGGTTATTGTTGTGCACACTGCGCTCACATAAATAATAATAGCTGCAAATTTAGCGCAGCGGTTCAACCGATACAAAGTTATGCTTTTTTCCACTAAGTAAGCACCAGGATTTATTTAGTTTGCTATATGCATGAGCACTGGCTGTGCTCTTACGAGCTAAAAGAAATCACACTGGCATCCTCTACAGATCTTCCACACGCAACGCGTTCAACAACTGACGTTATTTAAAAACTCACTAACTTGCACTCTCTGCGCAAAATCCAGATAATTTTTTCTGTCCTTTTCCGAGTCCAGCTGCAGCAACTATGTACGAATGGATTGGCAGGAGTTTACTTTCCTTGATGCTGTCAGTAATCCACTCAGGTCGAATCACTTTCTGATTTGAACGAAATCGCTTTAACTTCGATTTTGGAAGATTCGTAGCAATCACATAGGTGGTGTTTGACCTGTTAAAATTAAAATAATAAACTGACACACGTTGATTTAATTCTTCAGAGCTTTTTAATTTCTTTTTCTGGCCAATTCGCGTGTGTCAAGTGGGATGGCATTCTGGAAGGGCACCGAACGATTGTTGAGCAGGCGTGATCATCTCCATTCACAAGAAGGAAAACATGAAGGAATGCACTGAAGAATTGGTCGATTCAGATGATCATCCTCATACATTAGGGAGACAGGAGGGAATGCACCAACTACTGGGGCATTCCCTTCTTAGCCTTCACGAAAAAGTGTGTGCCAAGTGCCTTGAAAAAAGTTGCCATGAAATAACTGAACCTACGCTGGTAGATACCCAGCCCTATTTTTGGCTGTTGCACCACAGACTAATTCTTCATTCATGCAAATGCCAATGATATCAACATAAGCATTCAATGCGACTGGCAATTTGATTGAACAGTTTCAGAATGGTCATTGAGTGATATTTTAGAAGTTTCCAGGGGTATGCGGTTGCTCCTTTAACATGATATTTGTGAATATTGATGCCACTGTTTACCTAGATCGAATGATAGCACTGCAAATATTCATCTGACATCATCCTTGTGAGTTTGAGATATAAGTGACAACATGCCCTTGGTCAAGGACAGTTCTACACAGTCAAGTGAATTACGACATCTAGTGAAAGGTGTGCTTGCACAATTACACATCACTGTGTGCTTACCATAGTGCTGTTTGAATATTACTGTCCGACCAGGGCAGGCTCGTGATAAAATTGTATTTGTACTTTAATTATGAATTGATATAAGACTTACTGTTTAAAAATTCAGTTAGTAACTTTATTGGCGCAGATCCCTGTGAAAAAAAGAAATTCCATTTACTTTCAAAGGAGAGTTGGTTTAAATCATTAGCTTAACTGCAAAACATCATCCAGACTGACATAGTTTTTTTAGAAGTTTTCAAAAGATGTTAGTGGCATGACATCTAAACTCAGTTTAGCTTTTTCAAAATCTTTGACATAATTGCAAGTTATTTATTGAAAAGAACTGAATCTACCTAGTAGCAGTGTTTGTCAAACTAAAACAATCAAATTATATTGATAAACAAAGGTCAACAGAAATACTAGAGTAACATTTTAAGCAAGCTCAACGTACATGAGCTTGGATACTGCATAACAGCAAACATATCATAAACTTTATAGTTTTTGTAAAATTACAAAGATGTTTGCAGTACTTACATTGAATAATATAGATGAAATTTCCCACCATGTTCAACCATCAATTTTTTCAAATCATCTGATGATGGAATTGTATAACCAGTCACGTATATGGAGACTTTATCAAACAGTGATGAAATCTGTTGTCCATTTTTCTTGGCTTCAAATTGCTGATCAAGTTTTTGGATTTTTGCATTCATATAACCACCCAAACTGCCCCATCCATTGTCACCACAGATTCTGAATTGACCTCTACCACCCATGCTCACGCAGCACAACTACAAACAAGTGAGTATCATCTCACATACATCTCTAAACTTCCAAATACTAAAAAGTGACAAAACAAAAAACAACTTGCTGTTTCTACTGTTCTAGTTAAACACAAGAAAGTAAACATGACACCTTTGAACAATACACATTGATTCATTTTGTTTTCATGGTGGCAAACTTGTGTCATTACCTTACACTTCTTGTACCAAGTAAATACCAACTCATTGAACTCATGCTTTGTAGCATGATGCTACAAATCTTATGTACGATGATTCTTTATTTCTGTTATAGTGTTAGTGTGGCCATGGGCCATTCCGATTCCTGTTGCAGCTGTTAGCGCCAATGTCTTTTTCAGCATTAAAGGAGCATTTTTATTACTGTATAGCATAACAACATATTTTTCAAAGCTTTTAATACCCTTACATTTTAGATCAATGAGGTATTTTTATCATGTAAAAGAAAATATTCAGGAAATCACCATTTTTGGCTTATGTGTTAGAAATGATTTGCAGGCCAATTTGCACATCACTGTCAATATAGGGTCAATAGGCTGGGGCACCTTCTTGAATGTCAGCCTTCTTGGCTGTTGGGGCATCTTCTTAGCTATCATCCTTGCCAATTGAGGCGATTGGATATGCACTAAACAAACAAGAATTCATGGATGCCGTCTGTATGAGATATGGATGGAAGGTGAAAGGCATACCCAACCACTGTGCCTGCGGAGAAACAAACTCTGTGGATCACAGCCTTATATGTAAACTGGGTGGTTACACCTCAATGAGGCACAATTCAGTGAGAGACTCTGAGGCACAGAAAATGAGGGAGGTATGTAGAGACGTTCAGATCGAAACCACACTTCTGCCAATCAACGAAAATGATTTTAAGTCAATACAGCTAACAATGCAAGGTTGGATATTTCTGCGAGAGGACAGGGGAATAAATGTGAGAAAACATTCTTTGACATAAGGATCACACATCCTACCTCAGTCTTGTTCTGGGAAGTCCCTAGCAGAGATCTACCAACAACATGAAAAAGAGAAGGATAAATACAACCAAGGAGTGATTGAGAATTCTTCATTCAATCCCCTGGTCTTTATAACAAGTGGTGGGGTGGTGCCGTCAGCTTAAAAAAAGCTGAAAAATGCAGGAAGCCATATGCAGCTGTCATAACTTACATTAGAACAAACCTCAGATTTGTTCTTTTGTTGAGCACCCTTGCTGCAATACGAGGTTTTCGAGGCAAACGAAGCAAAGTTCACCTCCAGGATCTCACACACATTGACTTCATTTCAATTCCGAGGTCCACAATCATGTAAAGCTGAATTACGATGTCAATCTTCTTCTTTCATTTGAGCAAGTTCTTCTTTGATCCACTGCTTGGCTGTGCTAGATTTCAGGGCAGGTGTTGAGCAGCCATTTGTGTCAATGACATGATGCCAATGACATGTGTCAATGACATGATGTGTCAATGGCATAACAGTGTCAATGACATGATGGCGTCAATGACATGATGTCAATCATATTTCTGCAATAGGTAGAAAAATTTCATAAGTCATGACAAATATTATCTTTTCTAGAACAAATACTCTGCTCATTATTTAAACTTATTTTGTTTTTCATGTACCCAACACGTATTGGATTAATGTTTGCTGGTGAACTTACTGTAATCTGTCTATACCTTTGTCTTTTCAACCTCATTTAGTGACACCTACGACTACGTCTGGTGGGATATACATTCATTGGTGGTGAACATCCCACGATGGTCTGTGGGTAATTGTGTTACTTCTTCACGATTTCTGTGGATAAACAATGGTTTTTGTCCAGGCTACTTGCTTCCGCAATGAAATGTTGTGTTTTAATGCATCACTCTCTGCCTTGTATCCCCTATTGTTCTTTATTTCCTTCATCTATGTCCATGCTGCACCTCTTCATCTATACCAGGGGTTCCCAACCTTTCTCTTACCATGTATCCCTACAGTATTTTAACAGATAAGCATGTACCCCTTCAGCATTTCGACAGATGAACATGTACCCCTAAAATTTCTTATGACAAAATATTTCATCATGGTTATTGTTATTCATAGATATATTCAACAATAAGCATACAATGACTTTTGAAAATAATATCAACTGACATATGTATAAATATTTGGAAATAAATAATATGTAAATATATTTTTATCTCCTTTTGCTAACTTTAAATGTACCCCTTCAGATAGGCAAATGTATCCTTGGGGGTGCATGTACCCCAGGTTGGGAACCGCTGATCTATACATACCTCAACTCTTCGCCCATTGCTTGTCCACCCCCCTTACAAAAACAGTATCGGCAGCCTTCTATCTTGGCCACAAGGAAGCTAAACGGGAGCTTAAAGCCAAATACAACAACAAAACCCTACCCTTCTGCTCTGAGTCCAAATACCTCGGAGTAATGTTGGACAGGTCGCTCATGTATGGCTGACACCTTGAGTCACTTCGCAAGAAGCTGACATCACGCGTCACGCTCCTGAGGTGGCTTGCTGGCTCTGGCTGGGGTGCTGGAACAACAACTCTGCGAATAACCACCCTAGCCCTGGTCTATTCAACCGCAGAGTATTGCGTGCCTGTCTGGTGCCGCAGTGCGCATACCCGCCTCATTGACGTT
>JGI24021J15306_10006241_pt1 | contig 14308 bp, 15 predicted proteins | sample Ectturendosymbi1_FD_15306 | JGI IMG/M metagenome (IMG submission 15306) | reverse complement strand
TCACTATCTTTCTTAACTTTTTTTCTGAGTTTTGGCTAGTGGGCCCCCTTCAACTAAGCTTTCCCCCCAAGGGTCAAACCTCTAGTTACGCCACTGACTAAGGTGAGAGATTGATGAAAGAAACTTAAAAATCATGAATCTAATTTATTTTCGTTCTGAAATGAGAGGAAATGTCAAAAAAACAAGAACCCAGTCAACATCAGATTTGTCCACAAAACATCAGACATCAGAAATTTATCTGAGAACATCACGTCTGATGTCATGTTAACAGGGCCTCCGAGAGAAATTCTACCACCAGGGGGTACGAAGACCGACACCGCGCCCATTTATTTTCTTGTGCCCTCGTCGAAACTTGTATAGCGTGTTTGTATAGTAATCAGAATCAGCTGTCATGCTAACATTTACAAATCGGTTACTTGTTATACTGGCAGCTGGCTTACACTGATAATTTTAGGCTTGATTACAGAAAAACTGATCTTATGTACTTTAACTTTCCCGGGCCCCTGTACCTACCGGGCCCGGGTACAATGTACCTCTCGTACCCCCCTCTCGTAGGCCCTGCATGTTAAAATATCAGAAGTGGCAACACCAGTATCAATGATCCCGAACTTTTGGTGCTGTCACGAGGTCGCCGCAACAGAACTTCACCTTTGTTTCGTCATAAAGGGTAACGTGTGGTGGAAACGCATTTTTCTTCCGATGGCTACTATCGTTGTGTTACATCATAAACACATGAAGCTATTCAAGCCATTTACACCGCATGTCATTGCGTGGTCCGTCAGAAAAGGTTTTAGTCAGTCGATTCGCAGAATGAAAGAGCAGAAAACGAGATTGCAATGTTTAGCTAGCGCGATGCCGAAACTGTAATGCCATCAGGACACCAGGAGCTATGAAAAGCGCAAAGCTTCTAAGAAAAAACGCAAGGATCTGGCAGTGTTAGCAAAAACGCCGCGACTGAATCGCTTTTTCTAGCAAAACTTTCAAGAAACAACGTCAAAGCAGTGGCGTTATCCAGAGCACCTGAAAATTGAGACATTAGCTTGGAAATAAGTTTCACACTCAGCCTGGCTGGCCATATTTGACATGTTCTTTTTCCGGTGTTTTTGTCTGTAATCTCAGGTTTCTGCATATTGTTCGGGTGAATGTTGTTTATTGCTGAATCACTCTGTAGTCTGTGAAATATTTTTTCTTAGTAAAAATACACCCTAGTATCCATATCACAAATTTCCTTCTCGGAGCTAACTGTATGTGCATTTGACGAGAAAGCACATTCTCGACTACCGGAAAAAACAAACGGGAACCTTGCTAATCAGCGAAAACACAACTTTTACAAACGATGACGTCACGAATTACGTCATAGGGGCCCTCCATTAAAAATTGCCCCGGGCCCCCCTACCTTTTAATCCGGCTCTGATTGTCTGCATGATTTATAGGAAGCATGATTAGCAAGCATAATTGCCAGACATTGTGCATGATCGAAATATGCAATAGCCTACTTGTAGAACAGTTTCTGCCAGTATATCCTGGAAGACAGGAACAACTATAATCGTTGATGAGGTTCGTACAATTAGATCCAAACTTACATGGGGATGGATTACATTCATCAACCTCTGTGAACAAAAATACATGCCACTTTTATTCAGTTTGTTTAATTAACTTTGCACCAAGCTAGTTTCAAATTCAATAGCAGTTAGGGGAATGCTAAAACGAATTATTTAAAAACAATAAACGATATACAAAAGTAGACAAGTAGACAGGCATTTCGCTACATGTATCAACAGTGTTTCGTCAGACTTTTCGAAAGATGCGTTGTAGTTGGATCGCTATACAAGAAAACTCTGAATTCGGAAATAATACCACAATGCATTTCGACTATTGTGTCAATTGATCGGTATGAGACAGAAAACACCAGCATTGATTCTAATGCAACGCGATTTCCCTGGTGAGTGAGCTTCCCAAACATGGCACTAAACCTCGTTCCAAGTAACTCATTCCCACTGTTTTCACCAGGCAGCCAAAGAAAGACTGGCCTTGTTTGCAAGTAGTCCAGAAAGTTACTGAAAGCAATGAAACGTCAATGTTCCTTCAGAACAAAACAGATATCCTTAGATGTCTCCTTTCTGAAATCATTATAATTCAACTCAGGTTCGATTAGCAAAAACAATCTTGCAGATAAGAAATGGGGACGCTTAACACATTAAGCACAAAAGCTGCTTTGTTTTGTTTTTTTACAAAAATGGTGGATATATCTATTCCATTCCAAGTGCAAGGCCGGAAAAACATTTAACACAGCATATCACAGAACCCAAAAAACGCACCATTCTGCTGGATACAAATACACAATTTCCACAGCACACAAATCCCACGTCGTCATTCGGTTATTAAAGTATACCACAATGACTTGCACTCATCCAGGCGCGGATTTACCATTATTCTAAAGAGGCTTAAGCCTGGGGCCCCCGACTTCGCGGGGCCCTAAAATTTTGGGAGTAAGGACAATTTCCAGCATTTCTGTAAGCATTATGTTTGTATTTTTGTTTTGGTTCAACGCACGTTTTTATGCTATGCCGCTAATATAGGTTCTCTACAGAGGAATGAGCGAGCGTTCTGTCCTTATGGCATTGAGCATTGGTTTAATTATTGTTACGTATAATGCGTGAAACGAAACGCCTGTATCCATTTTTCAGATTACACGAGGCCAGTAAGATGCTCAATAAATGAGTAGTGGGAGTGTGGTCAGACGACTTCACTGCTGCCTTTTTCGTTAGTTTCATTGTGACTGTTTTTGTTCCTGAGAGCGCCGTAGCAGCCCAACCCTGCACTTCCTAAAATGCTTACAGGGGTTCCTCAATGGTGATTTCTAAAAAAATATTTCCACATTACGACACATCCCGAAGCCAAATGGCCTTCACAACAAAATATCCTACTTTGTTTTTTTTATTTCACCATTTTTTAGTTCCATTTGCGGACATAATTTCGACAGAACCGATGCCAGAAAGTCTTCAGTGCCATCTAGAATATGTTTGGTTAAAAAAGGTGGTGCGTTTTCAAATCAAAAGTTCATTGGTCAAGTAGTATAATAACGCCAATAATGCTGGCGTTTCGACAGCGTTCCTAACCTAACTACACTGGATGGCCGAAACATGATTTAGTGAAGTCTTCGACATGAAGGTACTGTTGAAAAGGGGCAGGGCCAGGAAAATCAAGAAATGAAAATAATAGAAATGGTAACCTTAAAATTATTGAAGTTGATGATAGACTTGTAAGCACCCTAGGCAAGGGTTGCCAATTTAGCGGATTTTCCGCTGGATCCAGTGTATTTTAATCCTGTATAGCTGCTAAATAACTGGTCTGGCTGCCTAAATCCGCTAGATTCTAACGGAATTGGTCTAACTCTAGTGGCCTATACAATTGTTCTTTTTCAGGCTGATTCTGGCGGTATTTTGCCATTTTTCTAGCTTGAAAGGTCTTTTCAGACTTTGCAACCCTGCCCTAGGCAAGATCCATTCAAGCGCCCACCCGTCCTATACCAAGACCCTTACTCTGCATACCATCTCATTGTATGTACATTGCGGAAATAAAAAGAAAGATTTGTACATTATAAAAGTTTGTTAGAAAAATAATATACGAAATTGAAATTAATAACAAAAGTCTTGACCTTATGCAGCAAATCCGAAAAACTGCGTGAATGTGTGTTCCACTCACTTTCATCATATTCATTCACTTTTACTTGGTGGACGCTCGTCACTTTCAGAACCACATAGTTGCATATTTCTTGGCTTTTTTGGCACTCCCTTTACCCTAACACCATAGGCATCAATCTAGCTTGACTAAAGGTAGCGCCGGCACNGATCAGGCGATTTTATTCCAAGTAACNGCGGCGGGTACTACTCCGTCTATAAATTACAGAACAGAAAACGATACGGATTNACAAAAACCAATGATTTCTAGTGTTTCATGTTTCAATTTGGGAGGTTGAAATTGTGTTTGGGGGGTTAATCTCTGAATTTTGTGGCCCCCCAATTGAGGGTATGGAGGGCGGCTGACACGGTTCTGGTTCCTGACATCGGGGAAATTCAGAATAAATGAATATATTAATGAATTGGAACAACTTGTTCAGTGAATGTAGCGAGCACGTGTAGTTCTGATTTGTATGACATCAGTCGTCGCAAACCTTCAAGAGGGGCCCAAAATTTAAAATAGCCTAGAGCCCGAAAATGAAAATTCTCCCCTGCAATCATCATATTCATATTATTCACGTTAGCGGGATTAACTAGAAACGGTAGCAAACAAGAAAAAACATGATGTTCAACCAAACACGCAATTTATTTCAACAAAAAAGCATTTGATTCGAGGAAACAATTAACAAAACGTCCGTACCGATTTCGCAATGTCTTCCCTCAAATCCACCCAAACATTCACAGGTGTAATTGTTGACAACATCGTTACATCTTCCATTCAAGCACGGCGAGCTCGAACATTCATTTATCTCTTTAAAAAAAGCAATTTTGTTCACTTGCTATTGAACGTACTTTCACGCATAGAATGTGAATGATTTTTACCCATCTAACAATTCCTTCTTGTGCACCCATGCAGACAATCATAAGTGTAATTGTTGAGCAACTCCTGACAACTTCCATTCAAAAACCGCCGTTACAACAATATCTAACCAGAGGAATGTTCACCCCCGTGTATTATTCAAAAATACTCACCTTTCAGAAACCGATATAAATAAAAATTTGGGTTTACTTTTTCATCAGTTTCTCTTGGCATGCTCACATTCTCCACCTTCATCAGAAAGTCACAACCCAAGTCGTCTTCGCTCATTCTCTAATTACTTGTCTCACCACACCCTCCTTACTAGCGACAAAACAAACAGATTACCGATTTTTTATCAAGGCAGCATTACTTCTGACAATTGCTCCGATGGTGACAAACATCTGCTAGACAAAGCGCAACTCTCTGCCGCTAAAATTACATTGGGCTGTATAAATTAAATATAAATCACACACAAACTACCTCTTCCACAAATGTACTACTTGATATAAACAATAAAACCTTATACTACCGTAGAAAAATATGTGCACTCCACTACTTTTCTAAAATAATTTTTCGTTTGGTACCCTGCGTTTTTTCCTATGAGTCTCTTTAGATCGTTCAGTGAATTTGGTTCCTGTACACTTTGAGGCACGCTACACCAGGGATTCCCAACCTTTCTCTGACCGTGTACCCCTTTGACTCTTCAGCTGATTAGCATGTACCCCTAAAATTTCTCATGACAAAAATCCTGAGTAAAATACCAAAAATCCAATGCATTTTCAATAGAACTTGTAGAAATTTTGGACTCTAAAGGCAGACTCAATTTTATGTTTTAACTTAATTTGTTGCGTCTGTACAACAAATGTAGCCTTTCAGAGAGTCAAATGTACCAATGGTTGGAAACCTCTTATCTAGACGTTCACATTCCACTTTTCAAAAAGTCTCGAGCATTTAACTTTTTCTACCGTAAGGCCTCTAGGTTGTGGAATTCTCTCCAACTTGAAATTTATTCTCCCAGTCACGATAACTTCATGAATCGTAAAAAATCTTTTTACAACCTTGCACAACGTAGTACCTCCCCCTTTTGGAAGTTAATCCTCATTTGATATCTGTACGTTGTATGCTCCGCTTTACGCACAGTACAGTGAACTTCAATAAAAAATCTTATCGCATCGGCGTTTGCGGTGTCATCGAAATTGAGTTCCACCTTACATTTTATTGGAAATTTCGTGATGCCGCATGAGCGAAATTTTCGAACAAGGTCTGTGATATTTCAATTGATAACAAATTAGCTGTGCACTTTGAGTGTTTGAGCAACGGTGAACCGCTACGTATCTTCCTATTTGATCTGTCTGATCCGTTAAATGGAATTTCGTTGGCTATTTTTGCGCCGTAGCTCAGCGCCTCTAATCTTGCGATAGATTTTCACAGGATTCTTATAACATAATGCATCATTTGTGTGTAATTCGTGCTTTCCCGTTGCACTTTTGCATTTGTTCACATCAGCCCGTCGTGACATCACAAGATTGCGGAAATCAGGCTAACACCTGTGGAAAAATTGTCGTTATACAAACAAACAAACTTGCATCCACGCACGGTGAGCTTTCACATTCCTAGATATTTGAATCAAAAATATTACCAACTGACACACTGAAACTAAGTTTGATCGATCACCTGCTGATGCAATCGACCTTACCAATTTCACAATCTCTTCCTTCAAATCCTCCAAAACATGTGCAGGTGTAATTGTTGACAATGTTGTTGCAAGTTCCATTCACGCAGGGCGAGCTCGAACACTCGTTTATCTCTTTCAATAAAATAGGCACTTCTCATCACTTACTGCTGAAAGTACGTTCAGGCATAGAAATAAGAATGATTTTTACCGATCTCACAATTCCTTCCTGTGAATCCATCCAGACAATNACAGNTGTAGTTGTCAACGAAATCCTGACAACTTCCATTCACACACGGTGAGCTTTGACATTCATTGATCTCTGCATCAACAAAATTGCGATATGATGTAGTCAATCCAATAAACTAATCACATGCAATCACTCGTTGTTGACGAAGAGATTGGTTGCTGTCCATAAATTGATCAATCTTTCAAAAAAATATAAGCTATGGTGGAACATCTATGAGGTTGTCTTTCACACGGAATGCTGACGCTACCAGCACAGATTGAAATTTCAAGCACTTCGCGCGTCTTTCAACAAAATCTTCCACGTAACTTTTCAGCGTTTTATATCCAAATAAATGCTTTATATATTTTGCACTTTTATATTTGTCTGGTAGCTTTGTATAAAATCATTTGCCTTCAATTTTTCATATACATTTTTCTGACTATCCCTCCCTCAGTTCTCTATTGCGTTACAAATATCAATGCTTTGGGAATGATCCAGAGCGCTACAACCCCTACAGCAGGGGTGGCCAACAGTGGCGTAACCAGCCCAAAAATTTGGGGGCGGAGCAAAGAATTGGGGTGGCCAACGTGTTTGATTTTTGGCGAAAAGCACTATTTTGTTTGGAAGAACGCCTCTCAAAGCAGAAAATCACTTTATTTTCCGAAAATGTGGGGAGGGCATGCCTCCTTTTGCCCCCCTCTGTCTACGCCTATGGTGGCCAACCTTTTGCACACCATTTGCCAATTTTTTCAAACCAGTGTAGCCTGCCAATGCGCCATACTATCGGCTATTTGCTAACGATGTTATTTAACATCGTTAGTGATTTTCCAAGTAATGATGTTAAATGCAATCGGAATATCTGGTAAATCAGAAAATAAACTTCACATTTTCTTACTTTGCAATGAGTTTCGTTCTCAGCTGGCTTCGATTTCACCAGTTATTTCATGTAATGGAGGTAAATTGTTTACTGAGAGCACTGAGCAGCATATAATTTTTCAAATTTCAATAGATAATGCGCGACTTCGCTTTGCTTTTCATCAATTTCATGGACAAAAATGCTTTTTCGCATGTGAACCTTATTTCAAAACGAAATATAACTCGAGCAAATTTTCGTTTAGTTCTGGGATATTTTGACGTGGTAAGGATCGCCGGAAATGAATCACATCAGAAAGACCAGGGACTGGACTGAAGGAAAGTCCTTCAAATTTCTTTTTCAATATTGAATTTGTTTTGAAGTGAATGATTTCCCCCTTGTGTGTTATTGGCATTTTCATATTCTGTTGTTCACTAAGTAAGAATGGCTTTACAAATGCCAAGGTTCAGTCTCCTTCTTCAGCAATATCAAAAACGTCTTGCAATAACTTAATCTTTTCAGTGCATTTTCTCAATTGCAAATATCAACAGCACCTTCAATCTGCAACTTTATTTACAGAAACTGGCTCACATCCTCATTTTCTAACTGCGAAATGAACAGTTTTAACGTCATCCTGAATGCACTGATAAGATTTATTAAGTTAGGCAACAATTTATTGTTGCTCTGCAGTTTGATATTCAGATGATTTGACATGGTCATTAACCTTAACTAAAAATTCTAGATCAAATAGCCAGTTGTCATCACAAAAAAGAGCTCTTCCTCAGGTGGCTCGTTTTTTTCTTCCGGACATCATGACCAGCTTGTTTCACGATGCTAACAGACAACTCACATGGGATTTGTACGAAACAAAAAGCCGATAAAATATTGAGGTTTGCTAACTTGCTTTATTACGATCACGAAGATGCGCCACTTCATTCATCCAATGCACAAAACTTGGCGCATGCGCCATAGGTTGGCCATCCTGCCTTATAGCTGTCACCAGCTGTGATTGCGACAAGACCTGACGAGAGAAGTAGGAACAAGCGAGTACGCTGCATTTGGGATCTTAAACAGGCTCCGACAAATCGTGCTTTAAAAAACAACGGTGTAACTCTGGTAACTTATCTGTTGTGTTTGTCAGACGATTTTTGTCCCATTAAAATTCTGTCATTAGGATTCTTGAGGATTTTTGCAGATGAAAGCTTATTGCCTAGTTTTTTCTTTTTCTTTCACTAATTGTTAAAATTCCAATGTGATACTGCAGTTGGGAATGTCGCAATACAACAGTTTGAGTGTTCAATCGTGACCTAAAATTCAAAGTGGGGATAGCATCACGCGAAACGATTAGATTCTTAACTCTACGAAAGTAAATGATTTCAAAGGTATTGACGTCAAATGCGTGACGTCACAGTCATATGCAATTTTCAGACGGGTCTATAAACAACTATATGCTGGGCCCGATACAGCTTTCGACGCCGCTTAACTCCCAACTCACTTTTCGCATCTAAGCTGTCACGAAAGGTCTGGGTGGGGGCGCCAAAACTGACTTTGCCCCCGGGCGCGGGAAGCCCTCGGTACGCCACTGCGTGGGGCGTGCCATCTCTAACTCACAGCCCAGGTTTTTGTCATTTGCAGTGCTTCCCATGCAAAAACAAATAGGTGTCTAATATTTAGCTCAGTTTTGTTTTCACTCGGTTTCTGTAATCCTTTCGGGGTGTCACGAGTGGTCTGCGGCGCCCATTTCCACTTGCTTGCGCCTTGGGCTACGCGGCTGCTTACGCAGTGAATGCTATGCTGGTGGCGAGTTAGTGGCAGCACCACAAGTGAACTGTCCCCTTTCACCCACCCATCAGGGCCGAGCAGGAGGCTGGACAGGCCACAAGCAGTGGTGTACGCAGAAAATTTTCGTGGGGGGGTTCATTTAGTGGCGTATGGTGTCATTTGTATTTGGTGTGCGTGGTTTGTGACGTCATAATTTGACGTCATATTCATGTTTTGCCAACCAACGGTTTAGCGAAGTTTGCGCTGGTCAGCCATAGCAGACAAAATAAAGACAATTGTTTTGGATAAAGTGAACTATCGCGGAACACAATGTTAAACATGCGTAGTGGGCGGAAAGGTCAGCAAAAAGTGGTGAGATGGTTTCTGGATGCAGACGATAATCCAGATTCCCACCAAAACCTACTTTTCACTTTTTGGCCTATTTACAATGTTCTTTGAACATTGCATGCAAATTCATTCCGTGGTATTTGCATTAAGTCAACAAATTAAGAAGAAAAATATGCGAAAACAATTAATCCCCTTTGCGCAGGTAATGAAATTTTCGTAAAATATAAGCTCAAGGGTTTTTAACCCCAGGAATGCTGACGCTGTCGCCGGTTACGAATTCAAGCACTCCGTGCATGTTTAAACATAATCTTGTATGCATAACTTGGCAGGTTGCCAAACATCTAGAAATCAAGTAAACTCTCAGCTTCAGCAGCTGCTTGGTATTATGTTTCCATCAACCTTCAGTTTAAAACTGGATCAGCAATAAATTTTCGTCATAGCAGGGAAAAAACATTCGCAAAATTTAAGGTCATCTTCAGATATTTTCTGTTTGACGACATAACTCGATTTGTCAACTCTAATCTTCCTAATTTTAATATTTCTGCGAAAACTGCCTAATTTAGACTCCCTTCTTTTATTTTGAGTTCTGTCCAGTTATGTCAGACATAACACACCAGAATCCGCAACTTACGACCTCGTATGCAGCAGGTTTTCGTGATTTGGACACGGGTATGGTAAAGTACGGTTTATTTACCGTTGCACTTGCGTTCAGCAAATTCAGGGAAGCAGATGCAAGTGTTCTTGCTGGTGTAGTTATTGCGATTTACATTAAGGCCAGGTGATTTTTTGCCTTCAGTGATTTTCGTGTATGAATTAATCTATTCCACTCTGCCACAGCATGTTCAGTTGCAGGTTTCATTTAACAAGTGGATCTTTGTTTGAAAATGTCCATGTTGTCTTCATAATAAATTGCACAAGGAAAATTCTTGCATTTACCAAAGTTCTACACCATGTCAATCCTGTGTTAAAAGCAGAAATGCGTTTTCTACATTAAACAACTGCAGAGGCAAAATTTATGATTCACCTTCATCACAGTTTGTATTACTGTAACCAGGAGAGCATGAGCAACTGTAGCTGTTGATTAAATTGTTGCAAGTTCCATGTACACAAGGAGAACTCGAACATTCGTTGATGTCTGCAATGATACCATTAGCTCCTGGAGTCCAAAGGCATGCTTATTTAGCCTACGTTAAAAACCTTGCCACCTTACCTATGTTGCAGATTGTACCACTGTACCCAGGAAAACATGAACAAGAGTAGCTGTTAACCAGATCGACGCAAGAACCGTGAAGGCATGGCAAGCTCGAACATTCGTTTATATCTGAGCAGAAAGGAGCACCAATTTAATTTTGTAAGCCTAGATGTACAGCCATGTTTTTGTATTATACTTTTGATAAAAACAACTTTCAACTTGCTTTGCGAACATGTTAATCCTGTGAATCCGGCTGTGCAATGACATGTGTGCGAATTGTAACTGTTCGAACAAGAACTGGTTCCGGATGGTGAACAAGTGCTGGCGTACTGGCATTGATCTGTGATCGCACAACAGGAGTTTAAAGTAAACCATATATTTTTGCATCCCATCGATTCAAGATCTTGTACATGACGAAGAACTATTGTTAACTCTCAAGAATACAATGCATCCATACTAACTCAACTGTTCCCATAGTTAAATGGTACAACGGCAGAACACCAGCTTATCAGGCTGGTTAGGTTACGATTTTTCGTGCATTACGCCAAAGATTGGAAAAACAATTTTCACCAAAGACAGGAAAAATGATTTCGCAATGGGAAGGGATGTACGCTTAAAAGATTTGGATAAACCACCGAAACAGTTGACAACACTTAACCGAACCATTACATAAAATTTGACATGGTTAAATGCAATACGTACTTACGATTGCTCCATGATATTCTCTCTGCAATTGTAAAAATGACGGTGTGTCATCCAAAAACTACACGATATCTAGCAAACCAACTTTGTCCAAGTAAAAATTGATCTTTGCCAATTGCAACGCCTTTTACATAAATCTGTAACGAACTAACAACATTTCACTGCTGGCATTAGTGTGAAAATAGAAACCAGCCCCAGCCGGTTGTTTTCCACCGTCTTCGTCGTTTGCGCCAAACAGCATAGCTTTTCATATTTTTAGAATGGCTGTATTCAACGCCAGGTTATGCTCAGAAATGCATTTATTGACAAACGTTTTTGTGGAAAATTGGAACAAATGATGAAAGCAGATTCTATGCTCGGGAATTCCATCCCTTCTCTGCTAAAGATCTTCCTTGAGAATCCTTTTCAAAAGCATTATTTTTCACTTTGCATAAACATTTCGATTTTTGCAGATGTTACTAGTATGGAAAAAGCCCCATTCCTTTTTGTGGTTGAAGTGTCAGGTACACTGGTCTATAAGTTTTCCTAACCAATGGTTGTGGTTTATTCATGCATTTTTGTGACTCAAATCACGAAATAACACAAATACAACGGGAGCAAAAAGAATAACACCAAAGAGCAGAAATTATTTGCGTGCCAATGAAAATATAAAAACATCAAAACTTCAGGTTTAGAAAAGTGACGTGAACTAACATGTTTGAATCACAAACGTTTGACTTTATAGGTCTTTATAGGTCAACTGCACAGCCAGCCCGGCTGGTTGTGTTCAATTTGAGCATTGCCTGCTTCAATTCAGTGTTTTCACTGGTATCATTCTTATTTCGATACATATACCAATTTTCAATAAAAAAATTAAGGGTGCGCGTTACACTAGAATAACTACGGTATGCTTCGGACGTGTTTTCTGCTCCGCTGACCTCTCAGACAAAAAAAACATTTTACTGCTGAAACATATTTTTTCAACGTGTCGTTTTTTCTCGTACGTATTCACCAGCACTTTAAATGCCATCGGATTTGCGATTAACACAGTAAGACGGATACGTTGTAAATAAAATGTAGATAGTGTTTTAACCTGATCTGATTGACAGGAATGCAGGTAGCTGCGTTACAGGCTTAGCACATGTCCTGCCAGGTTTACTCACGTTTCATTTTCGTTGTGCACAGGTGCTTCTGTGCAAGGATATTTGCCAAGATGTTTTTTAGTCGAATTTGAAGTTATCATCCTTCTTAGAACAAAGTACCTTACTCTTTGTGAGTTATGTCCATCAACGAAATACAAAAAACTCAAATTTTACAATATTATGTTAAAACAAATCACTCTACAACGCCAACAAACGTGAATTTTCAAAGTAATTGATTTCCGCATCTTCAATTCCAAAAAAATTCAAGATAAATGGATAAACATAGGCAAGGTGTTTTAGGGACCCGATTCGGGTCCCTAGAATTGAAAATCGGGTCCCTAGAATCAGAGAAATCGTGTCCGTACAGGTCCATATCAGGTACTAACGTTTTCCTTAAAAAAAGCCTGGAAATAAGGCCAAGGAAAACTATTACACGAGAAACGCAACTATTACGGAAAGCCACCTTCCACATGGCACTAACAAGCAACACATATATACATTAAAGAACACGAGCAGTGATATGTGGCGCTAGCAAAGAGCACTCGCATAGATGGCGCCAAAATGGTTGCTATTACGTTTAGCACCGCTGCATAGTGCTGTGTTACATTCCAAGTAGACCGATTCATAAAATGTAAAGAAGAGCAGGAGGCTGCGAAGGACTAGGGCACTTGGACTGCATACCTCCTCAGGGGAAAACTACTCATAGTGTAAATGGAACAGTTGGTTAACAGAAGTAAGTAAAAGTCTGTTGCCCTGTATATAACGTTTTACATGCGCAATGCTTTTATGCGAGTAACCGAAGCATAGTAAGATGCAGGCAATTTCAAGCAGCTAAAAGAAATCGATTTAACTTTGCCACATACAATTATTGCAGTTTTCACGCATATTGTTAATATTCGTGATAGCTGAAGATGGTAATGTGTCACAAAATGCAAGCAGATTGAGAACGAGGCGTGCAATCGTTCATTCGTGAAATGTACTTTTCAGTCGATGTGCTGGTTCACACATTGGCACGGAAATTCGTTTACTGTACTTTTCGGTAGATATACGATTTGCAATGATCTCAATCTAATGCAAAAAATACCATCGATTTGTAGTGAATGCTATAAAAGCACATAAAGTAAGAGATGATAACAATGCCTCATGGATCTAATTACAGTACATAGTACAGTAGCAGCAGTACAGAATCAATGCACTTGGTTAATGCACACAAACCAGTGGTGTACAGATATGGAAATTTGCAATCCTGATCCAATCCGAAACTTTTTCATCGACTCCATGTCCAATCCATATCCGAAAATATAAAATTATGGACTCCGATATCCAAATCCGAAACCACTCAATCAATTGCAAATTAGCCAACATAATTGATATTGTCTATTTTGCCTCACGAGGCAAAAACTGTGGCTATTTTTCCTCTTGTCAGACAAAAGTCGTTGAAGTGGTCACATGACAAGTAGGCTACGATACACAAAAGACAAAGGCTAAGGTTTGAGATTGAGGTACGTGTTAGGTTTGGCCTACAGTTCACACACTGCATACGAGAACAAGCCACTAAAAGCTTGTCTTCACTAAAACGATGACAGCACTCGTCCATTAAACTGAGCTGTTATAGACGTCATGGTTAACTAAGCAGGTCATGCATTCAAGCTTCGCATATCACCATTTGCACCAATTCATGTTCAGCTAAAGGCAGAAATCTGTAGAATTGTTGTTGCCTGATGAAGCAAAATAGACACTGTCAACGAATATATTTTGTCTTAAATGCCATGGTTAACTACCCACCACAATCGGATGATAGGCTAGATGTTGACAAGAAATGCACAAATTTTTTTCTAAATTGTACTGGATGTTATAGTTGTGCGCAATTCTCATATGCTCTAATGGATAT
>JGI24021J15306_10006240_pt1 | contig 14309 bp, 10 predicted proteins | sample Ectturendosymbi1_FD_15306 | JGI IMG/M metagenome (IMG submission 15306) | reverse complement strand
AGTGACGCTAGCGAGAATGATGCTGGAAAATGTTTTTTGAGTAATAGCATTGGCACCCTTACATAAATCTCTCGGTTCTTACATCCACAAAATACAAGCTTTCACCTCAAAAATCGCATTTCAGACACCCGAAAATCTTGTTTCGAAACCCCAAGGGTCGGTAATCCCCGGCTGGAAACCACCAACAGATCTTTGATAAGATATTTTTCAGTCATGCAGTTGATTTTTTGACGGTTGAACTTTACTGAAATACAGTAGTTAAAGCAGAAAAGCGACCATTCTGAAACAGACCCTCGGCTCAATTTTTAACTCCACTCTGATCCGCTAATCTGCGCCAATAGGCATGTCATCTTTTTCTTGAGCTCCTTGCTGTATGATAACAATGTATTAACTGGGGCAGGAATGTGTAAGATGGAATACCCTGTTGACGGACTACATGTCCCGGTTTGATGCTTAATTGCCACTGAAAGCTATATCTGCTGCAACCAATAGGAAAAAATTAGGGTTGCGGAAGGAAGCAGTTTCCATAAAAGGAATGCCATCATTTGCTTTTCACTTACATTTTTCGGCAGGTTTTTGCAAGAAACTGAAATATTTATGATCATCCCGTCTAACCATGATTCCATGATTGGAGCTTACATATTTGTGTTTGTTTCACAAGAACTCACGTTTTGCAGCGATTATGAAGTTGTTTTCAAATGCAAATGAAGATAGTGCCAATGACTCAGGTGGTGCACAGCCAGTAAGGCTGCACCTAGTTGCACCGTCAGCCAACGTAGAGCTCTTGACAAAACAAATATTAATGTTTTGCTCATTTATTTGCTCTACAAACTTGCTGCAAGATCTTGAATGTTGTACAACAAATGTACTTATCACGACACTGTAACTGTCGCATGTTTCATGTCAATATTAGCTTATTGTTTCGAGACGAAGATGACCTTTGAGTCAAATGCTTTTATTTTATGAACTCTAGGATTGGGATCCTTCTACATAATCTTTTGTCAACCAAAAAAATCACAACTCAAAGTGTGCTAGTTGTTGTTACTCGTGGCAGGCTTGATAGTTGTTGCATGCAGCAAACATGTTTTCTGAGATGAAAGGATACAATGCGATCACATATCGATAATTCCGTGCGGTGGTTGGTCCACGGCAATATTTTCAGTAATAACTCTAAATATAGGTTATCTATCTACTGAAAAATTCACTTTTTCTTTAAACCAGTGGTTTTCAAACTTTTTCATGCAGCGACCAATTTCATAACCCAATTTAAGCTAACAACCACGTCCGAAAATTTTCAGTCAGGCATATGTAGTGCAGTTGTGTTTGCACAATAGAAAATCACAATGACTGGAAATTAATATTCAATACCACTATGTTGAACAAAGACTCATTTATTAAATTCATGCACATGGCAACATCAATATGACGGACCGTGCCGTATGCAAATCACTTCGCAACACAACTCACTGGAAACTAGAATAACTCCCAAGTTAGCTACCGCATTCAGATGCCTAATTTACAAACATAACACATTCTTACGTCACAAAGCTATTCGTGCGTTGTCAAACGCAACAGTACTGTAATGCTTATACTCACACTTACAACAATTTTGAATGAAAAGTGTCATTTTGCCAGGAGATCCCACTATTTCGGCTACAAAAAGTGGTTCCATATACGAAATATGAAATATAGTGTAGAAGAAATTATGAATATTTTTATCAGAAGCTCTCGCGACCCCAGAAAAAAGGCAAATGACCACCGTGGGGGTCGTGACCTCCAGGTTAAAAACCACTGCATTAAACAAATCAAAGCAACTTCAGAGGATTTGTGAAAATTTTTATTAGCCAAATCATAACGTCGCTTCTTGAGATTGGACCATTTGACCTAGAACCCTGGTGTTGTGCCTTGACATAGAAACATAGCAGTTTGTCTGTTTCAAAGTTCAGCAACAAGGAATGCAAGAAGTTATGTCCTCAACTTTAACGTAATCAAATTGCATATAAAAGCAGTCAAGCACCTTCCCAGTACAGCAAAGAGATTTGACCCATGAGTTACTAAATCAAGCACAAAAATCCGTGAATATCACCTGTCTTCACAAAACGGGAGCTTTCAAATACCGCAAAGTTTTCAGTTTATAAATCGGCTTTTGTTTCGATTTTCACTTAAGGTACGGTGACACTGCAATAGAATGTCCCTAGAAAGACTTGTGATGCGACTTCTTTTGGTTATTCTTACGGTGAAGTGGTCCAGATTTTGACCAAGGACCAGGTCTCCAGCCTTGCTTGGTCTTGAATGGCGTGGAGTCAGCAGTACTAACAAAGATTATTATATATACTAGGACGTATTTCGCGGTCTAGGCTCCCAAAGAAACAGCAGGCTTAGTTGAAGCGTGGATCACCACAACAAAGGCCCTGGGTTACTGTTAGAAGCAATAGTTTAAAGTGAATAATTGTGGTCTGTGGAAGTGGCTAAAAAGCTCGTGTGCATTCTTTTAAATGCTTTACACAATGCTGTCATTTTTTGTAGAAAGTTTGGAACAGATTAAAAATCTGCACAACGTGTAGATCTGCAGCATAGTGCTGATCAAAAACCACGCGTTTTGCATTGTTCAAATGTTTTTTTACATCCTTTTGAATATTTGATCTTGTGTGATGACATTTCAATTCATTTTGTGTAGAACGTTCTCACACATTTACCTACTCTACGCTTCCTTCACCGGATGAATGACTTTGTACAGAAGATAGCTTTGACCCTTCTTCGTCGTCAGCAACAGTTTATGAATTAAAATGTGCAGTAGTGTTTTTCACCTGGCGAAGATACCAACGTTTAGCTATTTCGGTACTGAATCTTAAAAGTAATCCTAACTTGAATCTCAAATCTCAAGTTGTTCTCATTTTTTGCAAATACTGAATGGTGTAATAAGTGATGATTTTTTCGTTTTTCTCCATCTTCGTGATCGGGCTAATTGGATAGCCTGTATTTATCGTTTTTCCGCAAGTTCTGATCATACCAAACTTATACGTGCGTGGCAAGGACGGTGTTAATAATTAAACTTGTCTGAGCTGCTTGTTCGCAAAGTTCCAGTGATTTGTGGTTCAACCCAAGTGCAGCTGTGAAGCAGATCATAGAGAAGGTTTTGTTCCGCAGAATAGGTTTTCATCCGATCAAATAGAAAAGAGAAACTGTTGGCCAGCAGCGAACGAGTTTCACTTGAGTGGGGTGCAGAATATTCTGGACACGCGCAACAAATTTTTTCGTTATAGGCTTCGCTAATCTTCCGTTGACTAAAAATTCCTGTCAAGTTCGTGGGTTGCAATTGACGGCCGTAGCGCGTGAATGACATGAGTTGTGGTTCAAGTGTTTGATTTTTAGTCATCGTTTTCTCTGCACAAAGAAATCAAGATCTCAATACTTATTGCAAGCTGTTTAAGTTGATGTGCAAGTTGTTTAAAGAATAGATCAAAAATGAAAATAGCCAAAGTTTGCTTTGTCATTGCCTGCATGGCAGTTTGCTCTACCGGAAGCTCAGTTTTCTATGAAGCTGAAGGTGCTGCAGCGGCACCTGCCGTTCCTGCAAAAACGTATATCGTTGACTTGGATGTTCCTGCTCGAAGAAGGTTTGTTGCTTTTATTTGTAGAAAAGGTTATGCACGGAGTGCATCAAATCAAAAAACAATCTGATGGTTGTAAATTTTTAGCTTCCTGTACGATCGCAAAACGCGGTGAATGTTTATGAAATTTTTAAGGCAAAGAAGCGACGTAGGATTTAATTCTAAGCATACTTTGTTTTGCTGATTACTGATTAATCTCGAGAGTTAAGTTTGTGCGTAAAGTTCTTGCAACTACTGTACAGCAACCGTAGGCTTTGCGGCTGGAGTCAACGACTTTGCTTAAACCAAAATCAAACTTTTGCTATTTGAAAACAAACCACAGCAACACTTCTTGTTTTCAGTTCAGTTTCGTTTGTACTCGGTCAGGGTCGGATCCAGAGGTGGGGCGATCGCTCCCATAAAACCTATGAAAGTATTCACCATTATTTTTTACAATTCGGAAAACAGCATTCGTGATACATAGCCATTTTGTCGTCCATTGTTTTGTCATAGCAGTGCTGTGAAGTATACTTCATCCCGCTTACAGCAGCGAAGCCGTTATAAGACTTGACTATCATATATTACCGAAATCGTCTCCCCCCCTGTAATCTTGCTGGCTTTATCCGACCTTGTACTCGGTTGTGAAATACTTTCCAGAGATGAGCGGANTGTGAAATTTTTCAGNCCGAGTCCAGTCTCGATCNGCAAAATTTTTGAAAATCATNAGTCNGATCCAGTCCTGNTCCACCAATGTAAAATGGGGTTTTTNTATATTTTTTGTGTCATGAGCCAAAAGAANTTCTGGNACTATTTTGCCTTCAGCCAAATACGATTGGTTGAAGGCAAAATAGTTCCAGCAGTGCTTTTGCCTCATGAGGCAAAATAAACACAGCCGTTTGGCATTGCAAAGTGTAATAAGTAATTGTCTATTTGGCATTAGAGGCAAATCACTGCTGGAGTTATTTTGCCATCATGAAAATCCAATTGATAGGATTGGTCAAGTGACAAGAACGACACAATTGGATAAGCGTAAGGTCCTTGTAACATGACCTAAAACCCTAAACCTAAAACCAAACCCAAAACCTGAACCTAAAACCGACACACAAAACCGAAACCCAAAACCTAAAACCAAAATCGAAGCCCAAAACTTAAACCCAAACCTAAACCTAAAAGCTGAACGTAAAACCTAAACAAGAACCTAAACCCTAAATGTAAACCCTAAGCCAAAACTTAAACATACACCTTAAATGTAGGCCAAACCCTGAACCTAAACCCTAAACGTTTTGAAAAAGTACACAAAAAGCACTCCTATTAAAGGTGTAATCTCTACTGGCTAAGCCAAAGGAAAGAATGAGAGAAGAACCAACGAACACTCGCACAGCAGTCATACACACTAACCACTCAACTATGTTTACGTTGCTACTAGAATTCAACCTATATGTGGACAAACGTGGAAACAGTTCGAATTGCAAAATAGTCCCAACAGAGCTTTTGCCACTGATGGCAAAACATACACTGCCATTTAGCAAATGTGTAAAATCGGATCACAACTAAAAGTTTTGATATGTTCAGAATAATCACATTAAAACATCAAAAATTTTCTCAGTCCGATCCAGTCCTGATCCGGCCAAAATTGGCTTCAGTCCTGATCCGTGCTCATCTCTGATACTTTCGGAGTGCATCGAGTAGTGCCCATCTCTGCTTGCTTGCGTGGTGGGTCACGGGGCTGCTTTCGCAGTGATCTTTGTCTTTGCTTTTACAGTATTTGCTTCAAATTGTTCATTTGAGCCGAGATAAAAAGTTCTACAAAAGCTTGCGTGAAACCAATTAAGCCCAACCATACTTACTGAAAGTTATAATTCGGAGGGAAACAGGAAACAATCAATGCTTGTGTTGTGGCCATAAAAGGTCAAAAGCATCGTCCATCATGTTCCGTAAAGAAAGGTGATAGCGCAGCACACAGCCTCACTCACGGACACCGGAACGGGGGTGCATTACGTTGGGACTTCCCCCTGACTTTTAAAGGGTGAACAACGGGGCCACAGATGCCCTTCACGTAACAGTATCATAAGTAATCCATGATTTATCACGATCGACTTGAAACAAATTTATTGAAGCTATTCATGCACACATAAAATTCCGAATGGTTCTCCATAATTTCTGTTATTAGTTTTGAGGTCAACATTGTTGCTAAAGCTGTACATGCAAAAAGAATAACTATTGTGGGTGCGCTTTTACACTGAACTCAAGCAAACAGTTTTGAACTCGTGGTACGTCAAAACCATTGGCGTCCGCAGGGGGCCAAGACAGAGGCGAATCCAGGGGTGCGATCGCTCCCCCTATAACCTACGAATCAACTTTATTCACCATGATTGTGTACAATTCGGAAAACAGCATTCGCAACAAAAGGCCATTTTGTCATCCATTGTTTTGCCACAGCAGTGTTGTGACGTGTACTTCATCTCTCTTACAGTAATGAACCCGTAAGGATACTTGACTGCCAAATATTACTGAAATCGCCCCCCTAACCTTATTGGCTGAATCCGTCCATGGATCAAAACGGACATTTACCCCTCCCTGGAAATTGGGACTAAGAACCAAAATTTTCTAGAAAATTTAACGTCAGAAAGCTCAATTCCGCATCTTAGCTAATTTTATGATTGATCAAGATCGAATTGAAGCAAATTTTCTACAGTTTCTTTTATTATTTTTGAGGTCAACATTGTTGATGAGCAGCAGCAAGCATAGTTGGTAACGATTTATCTTTGTTTTTTATAAGTTTTCATTGCTCTCAACTTTTTTCTACCACTCCTGCCCTACCGACGTTCCGGCGTCCCTGGCCTCACTTTTTTCAGATGTAGTAACTTCCACTCCACATTGCTGCGCTTAAAGTATACTCAGTGAAAGATCTCCCCTGCACAAATTCGCCCACAGCAACATCTTCTTGAGGACCCCCTGATATCGCAAAAGTTGCTGCGTAAATGTCCCGACCTGTCTGTCCAACGTTATAATTTGGGCAGCTACTACCATGAAATGTGTAAAATCAACCAAACCTATCGGACGTCACACACGTAGCCAAAGACCACGCTCGGGCTTTACACAGAAGGGTCCGTTCAAAAAATTCTTCAAAAAAATTCTCAACATACCTCTCCGAATGAATGAAACAAGCAATGTTTTTACTAAAACGCATTTGTTACGTAAGAAAGAACAGCCAAATCGAATAGCTCTGCAGCAGTTTTTGATTTGACTGAATGTTGAATCTCTTCTTGGACAACTTCTTCCACTTTCTGCATGAGAGACATATCAATTTGGGTTTGACTTTCAAGTTTCGTCGGTTTTCCGATATTTTTAAGACACATTTTTGTCTACATATTTTTAAGACAACCATGACAACACTTTTGATACACAAACTTGGTGATAATAATATTTTAACCGTTTTTACGCATCTCCGTCTATCAATTTATGTTTTGATTCTGAATTGTGAGGCACTGTTTGGTGTGAAATCGAGAATGGAACATATAAAGATACATTTTCCTTTATTTATCACGTTTTTTTACCTTATTCTTTAGATGGGACAATGTTGTGAAGAATTTCGATCCAAACTTGATCAAAACAGCTTTACAAACTCTCATGGAGTAAGTCTTGATCAGAGTTTTATGAGTCAAGTTGATTTGAAGGAATTACATTTTCCTGTTTGAATTGATTTGCAGACCAGCCACCGGACGTTATTCATGATATTGTTCTTTTGCAGTAAGTATCTTCCCTCAAAAGCCCTTATTCCCATCTTGATGAAGCTTGGTGAGGAATTGGATAAATTCATCCCTCAACCATTTGCCGACGAAATGCGAGGAATTAGCGAAACGCTCGGTTTGCCATTGGGCGAGATTGTCATGGCGAACCTCATTTATGACGTCTCTGCTTTCAATAGCAGCAATATCAAGTAATTGTTTGTTCAATCTGTGCTCTCATTTGTCGCAAAAAACTTATTTTGTATTCATAGAGATGCTGGGTTGCATTGTGGCGTAACAATGTTCTCTCCAAGCACATATCGGCAATGGAAATTCATTTCTAACTGCTAAAGCGTATGACCTCAGCTCACTTAATAACAGGTTCACTTTTTAATCAAAGGTCGTGAGTTGATTTACTCAGTCAACGTACTGTACTTGCATGAACGATCATTACGTAAGCTGGGTTTTGACTTCTATCTGCTGTAAAGAACAGCAAAAGTACTATATGTTTGAGTTTCATCTGCCACACTAGAAAGTCTTTTCAACAGTATTGGTTATTGAATTATTATCACTGAAATCAGCTGTACCTTTGTATCAGCGGAAAACGTTGTTTAAGAAACATCAATTCATAACAAATTAATTGATCTTTACGCTTGCTTCTTAAAAATTATTTTTAAAAAGCTTCATTTTCATTATTAGCAACAATTGTTGCAGTATGCTTTGCCCGCTGTGAACCAATCACTGTGTACTTTTTACCAAGGTTAAAAACGATCCTAAATGACAAGAGTTTCTTTCAAGTTTTCTGAATGTATCCATGTTTCATTCCATTCCAACAAAAGTCCTCCAGGATGTAGAACGCCACAAAAGTCACTCTCACGTTACTAAAAGTTAATTTTAGTGAAAGTTTCCCGTGGCTCTCTTGCAAAAGAGAACTATTATTGCCGAAACGGAAAAAGACGACACTTCAATGGTTGCTCTGCACAAAATGTGCTTCGTGTGTCATGCAAATATATACAACAACATGAGGAGCGAAAGTAGTTGGTAGATAACCATTGCATATCTATATCAACTAAATATGGCAACGTTTCTCAAAAAAGCTTAATTATTGATTACACTGCGCAAGAACATGTTGTTGAGTTTCTTCTGATCGGGTCAGCACGCCTGCCGGCACGTCTCAAATGACGTCTCTGCTTGATTGCTGCCAGTGCCAACTTACAGCAGTTTCCGGTTACAACTCCGAAGATCCGATAAAAGTGCTGTAATATCTGATGGCTGACAGGAAGTGACGTAACTTCATCAATGGGCCATTAATACAATTTATGCTATAAATTGCATGACGTGATGATGAAATATTACTGTTTTGTGACTCACGCGCGCAGAGGCGTTGGTTTTTGGGGTGTCACTTTTTGTATACGCAACTGCCCTAACCGGAATATGGTACATACATGCATTGATTGTTACAAATAGTTTATGCCGAAGATGTAAAGTTTTTGTAAGTAAATATTTTTACAGATCTGCTCAAATTACGCTGCAACTTCAGCAAAATGCTGAACATGTATCGCGACTTTTTTGGCACGTTGAGTGCTCCTCATTTGGGATAAAATATTGATAAAAGAAAATAAAAAAACGATTGTTACAGTGGTGTAAGCAAAAAAACAGTAAGTTTCGATCTCTAAATGATAAAGCAATTACACTTCAAACATGAAGAACTGGAAATTAGGGTAGCTCAAAAAAATTTTAAGGAGCTCTCAACGTGCCGAAAAAGTCACAATACATGTCATGAAAAACTGAAACTTTATCTCACAAAGTGAGCAGATATTTTCTAAGAATACTGAATCTTTTTTGACAGTGGTCTGCCACCTGTGTGCAGCATTCACCGCGAAAATAGTCGCTAGGGCTACGGCACAGATAAAGTGGAGATGGACTCCGCAGAGCACACTTGACGCGCCAAAGGAAGAGCAAAATGACAAAACGAGCATGAGAAAACTTTCTTTATTGTTTTCTTCAAAACGCCATTTCATAAGCTTGCAAAAGTTGCCGTGAAATCAGAATGAGGAGGAAGTGTAGCTTTTGTCATGCCCATGACCACAACCAGCTGAAATTGGGAAAATGATTGTAGTTTATTGTTGTACCTAACAACAAAACATTTTTTTAAACTTCGGGAGAGGTAATTGCCCGGTTTACACCCCTGGTTGCAGGCCTGGTCCTGCCGTGTGAGCTCCACACAGTATGGGTTCCTCGTCAAATAACTCCGTTTTCCATTCCCAACGCTGTTCATTACGAGCTACCCATTCGCTAGACTTGCTTTCTCTTTAACCACCTTTGACAAAGCAGCTTGTCCCACTGTTTGTTAGTTGAATAGCGTACAGAGTAAAAAATGCAAAAATATTGAAAAGACTGCAGGAGATCCACATATGCATTCCGTAATGCAAAATAGTTGTAGCAAAGCGATCTTTTATTCTTTTGAAGTATGCAAGACTGCGTGGTTCATTCACCAGTTTCATGTGAAAACTGCTTGATGCTGCCGAAAAAAAAACGTTGTTTGCGATTACAAATTGACTTGCAGGGCTTGTACAAGTATAGTCGCTTTGGACAAATATGGCCAAATAATTCACGCCAGAAACCTGGATTACAAAGTTGCGAACTTCCTGCGGCAATTGACAATTCAAGTGCAGTACGTCAAAGGAGGCAAGGTAAATTAATATCTGTTTCAATATCTCAAACAAATATTATAAAATCGAACATCACTTTATGATTATCACGTTTTAAATTTTATGTTTACTGTTCCGTTTGATCATCAAAACGTCTTGCACTGGTTGCTTTTAATTCTCTGAGTGCAAAATGTGGCATNGCCGATGTATTCGATACAGTTGCAGNCGTATTGCTGNTTTCCGGTGNGTTTCTTGTGAAGATATTGATGCATATGTACTGTATAGGAATAGTAAAATGTGTGTGATATTTTGCTTCCATTTTTTGATTTTGTTACGTTTCAGCCATTATTTATGACCACAACTTACGCCGGTTATATCGGCGTCATTACCGGATGCAGACATGGAGCGTTTTCAATTAGTGGAGATCAACGCAACAAGGGTCATCTTTGGGAAAACCTTCTTTCTGGTGTCGAGGAATCTTGGCCCACGTTCTTCCTAGAAAGAATGGTGCGTGACTGATGCAGTAAATGCACAAGTAGTGAGCGAAACGTTCCGGAGCGCAAAGTTCACAATGTTCCAATGTTAGCGACTCCATGCCAGGGCNATTTGTTGAAGCGTCGAAGCAGACAAGTTGGGTTGAAACTAAAAGCATGTAAAGCCCATAGTTCGAAACATTTGAGGAAAAATTCAGCTTTTNATGTGCTCGAAACTCTATTGTGAAAGAACATGGGTGCCGTGAATAATTGGCAGTCGTCTTCTTTGTTTGAAAAACAAACAGGTATCGAACCCGCCCCGTTCAAGCGGCGCTTGCTGTTGCTGCAAAATGACTTGCGCTGTTGTTGCTGCGCGGCATGCACTGTGACAAGGACAGCATGCATGNTTCACAAAAANCTTTTGTGTGAAAGTGTTGCGAAATTCTCGACAGATTCGAATTTGGAAAAATTGGCTATTTACGTTTTTTGTCGATCAAAAAATTTTGTGTGAGTTGGTGCTGTAATTTCAGTTTGGAAAAATGCTCTGCTAACTTACAGTTTATGTACCCAAGATCCCTTACAGTTTACACGCAAGATTCTCACCAGACACATTTTCCCTCTCTAATTTGTTGCATATTTCGACGGACAAATTATTTAGGTATAAATAGTGAGAGAAATGACCTGTAAATCTGGGCACAATCCTTCAATGAAAACTTTCTTCTGCGTGAGTTTTAAAGCACCAAACGTCTCTTGATCTCCACTCATTTTGGCGACATATTCATCCAATTATGAGTTTGCTGCATCACAATTTCCAAATAGGTTGTTTCAGCGCAAAACATTGATATATCTTGCTCAAAAGTAAATGTATTTTCGTTTTGCATAAAGTTTGATTTGCAGCATCAATCCCAGCCAGAGTCATTAAAGGCATATCAGAAAAACGCTTTATGGAAATAGGAAGCTTATGAATGCAGGTAAGCTGCAGACGACAATACACTAATCTTACTTCTTTAAAGATTTAGTATCAAAACATAAAACGTAGATTAAGTGCATACAGCATTCAAATAAAACCATTTTACGTTCAGTTTTTATGTTTCAAAACTGACCAAGCGATACGCTAATTTTTATATAAGCCTATAACCAAAATTGGCTTGGAGGCCCTTAATATATCCAATCAGCAGCCCTTTTCAACATTCTGCTGCTGCCAGAACACAACGAAAAATTGGTTGCAAGTCTACGAACCCTTCCTGCCATTTTCAAAATAAGAAGAAAGCAGTTTACAGCTGGCTGAGCTGAGAGACAAGCTTCGTAACGCCAGTGGTTAGAAAACAATTGTTGTCTGATTAGAAAACAAGAATTAAAGTTTTCTTGTTAGAAAACAATTGTTGCAATTCTACATGATAGAAATATTAATTTTCAATGAAAATTGCCATTATACTAAAAAGATGCATTTAAAAATTGTATTCTTCAAAAGTAGCGAATGGCTGCACTTTCCCTGAAAACAAATATGGTTTCTACAGGTAATTGTTCATTTTGCCAGACGTTTTTGAAAGAACCGTGAAGGAAGATACCGCAATAAATTCGTATCTTTGGTACAGATTGTAAATTTGAAAAGTAAATTTATTTAATTAAAAGTGAACCTCTCAACGCATATTTTTTCGAATTTCAATTTTATTACAAACCGCCAAAATAGCACAGTTGTTTTAGCGTGCGTTGTCAAAGCAGGTAGGCTGCTGGTTCGACTCCCGGTCCGGTCACACGGAAAACCAGAAAAGAAAAACTACACTGGTGATCGGTTTTAACGGAGGGGTCCAATGTGACGGTTAACGCGCGATGGTGTAGTGCGATGGGTCAATTTATGTGACAAAAACAACAACAGCAGCATCTGCTACTCTGTTCACAAATCCACAAAAGCATGCTGAGGTGATGTTGTTAGGCACGTATTCAATAAACATTGCGACAGGCATACAAAGCCACTCCAATGCGTAATCCTCGCATGACGTTTCAGGTTCTGGAAAAAGCAACTGACTTCGACTCAGCTCTAAGGCAGATTGTTGAAAACCCGACAATTGCTCCAATTTATTACATTCTTGGTGGAATGGAACCAACGCAAGGCGCCATTGTGGTCCGCGACAGACGACGTGTTCTCGATGTGACGTACATGGGGGAGCACAACAAGCACCCGTAAGTGTGCATGATCAGGTCCGTAGCCACGGAGGGCATGCTCAGGCTTTTTCCAGAACCTTTTTGTGTCCCACCAAATTTTGTTGGGTCCAGAAAAATTTTTTACAGCTTGTTTTAAACATATCGTAAAAACAAAAACTTAATATATTTTGCCTTTCCCTAAACCTTGAAACCTGTTTACGGGATTGTACGCAAGTTGAGCCGTGTACACGTGTGCGCCTAATAACACACATGTCTTCTGGCAAAAACAAGGAACCTACAGTTGTGGTGTTAGTGAGATTTGGAAGGGGTTATTCTAAATTCAGTGCCTCAGTAGCCATTTTTCACTTAGTTGCGTTGTTTTTCAAAATCTTTTCTACTGTCCTGGTGCGATCGAGTCACACACAAGCAGGATTTTGAAAATTTCACTGTTTCGTTCACCTTCAACCTTCTTAAAAAATGTTTTTGCAGCGGCACCCAATGAAGACCTCAGTTGTTTCAAGTTAAGAGAGAAATTACTGTGTAGTTCCTGTGACTGAACAGTTGTTAACCGCAAACAAAGTTCTTGAGCGTATGGTCCATTTCGTTTGCTGTTCGGCAATATTATAACAATACATTGGCAGCAACAGCGTTTAGCTATCAGTTGCAAGAACAGAGCAGTGTTTGGAGGTTTGTTTGTTTATTGTTTTATTCAAACATGCCAATGATGGCCGGTCAGGGCGTTAATGATCTTGAAATCACTATTTCACAAAATTAGTAAGGACAAACTATAATTAAAAGGAAATAACGCGCAAAAAGCAATTCACACACAAAATAACAAACTTTATGAATAGCAAGAACATACAGTGCACACCCATGAACGCATTTAAGGAAGAGTGAGCAGTCTGAGTCGGTTATTTTCGACTAAAAAGTGTGTGTTTGGACCAAAACTAGCACGTCTGCTTAAGCAAGGGAAAATACAAGCCAATGGTAAATCTGAACGCCCGAATTAAATAACTTCGGTCAGCTATTCGCAATATCAAGCTCAAATGCCCCACACAAGCTGGCACCATTCTTGTAATGCATGAAGGTTTGCGAGTGGCAGTAGATCAGGAACGTTTACTTCCTCATGTTTGTTTCAGTCAGTGCAGTTCTTCATTAGTGGAACCGGCCATTTATGTACAGACGGTTCACAGAAGAAAAAGCGTTATTTCGTAAAATGTTTTGAAAAATAAAACATTGCCAAAATTGTAAGATATGTAAAAGAACGCGAGAGATCACGCAGCGTATTTGGCAGCAAACTTCAAAAACCTTAATACTTTTACAGTTTCCCTACATTTTGTATATAAGATGACAGGAAACTCTGCTAACTTTCCAGCTTCAGTATCTCCCTGCTCTTTACTTACTGCTATCTGTACCCATGGGCAAGCTACGGAGGAATGGGGTCTTCCCTGGATTTGAAAATTTGATATTTTCCTATCAAATTTTTTAGTAGAAATATGCTTTCTCCCGATTTATAGTCGCTAAATTGTAATTTCTCCGTTTGTTGGCCTCCGCTGAAAAGAAATTTTGACCACCACCTGGAAAAATTCACTATTGCTCCCGCCCAGGATAAAAACTTTCCGACGCCCAAATCTGTGGCGATGCTTGAATGCCCGTACCTCAGGCCCGTACCTCAGGCCCGTACCTCAGGCCCGTACCTCAGGCCCGTACCTCAGGCCCGTACCT
>JGI24021J15306_10006239_pt1 | contig 14313 bp, 9 predicted proteins | sample Ectturendosymbi1_FD_15306 | JGI IMG/M metagenome (IMG submission 15306) | reverse complement strand
AAGAAGCCACAGTGTCTCTAGCACGCCGCGCCATGGAGGGTGGACACCTACTCCACTCAGTGGTCACCTGTCCATCGAGTGCGACTGCACGGCGTCTGACATCGAGAAACTTATTTGTACCCGCCGTACAGTAACTCAAACAGCATACGTGCAGCGCACTGGGCGGATCACCAATGAAATGCGGAGTGATTGTTCAACCCTACAAGACTCTGCACTTTCAGCCCTGACACCAGCACCCACTCTCCTGCATACTGCAAAGACCCTTCCAAAAACAGCCTGGGTCCGGCTTAACCGCCTCCGCACCGGTGTCGAACGTTTCCGCTCCTGCTTATACAAATGCGGTATGGCCTCCTCTGCGGCCTGTGAGTGCAGCGGTGCAGAAGAACAAACCATCGACCATGTTGTCCTACAATGTCCGATCCACTGACCTCCTCATGGACTGCAAGACCTGACCATTCTTCTGGACGATGAGACAAATCGAAAGACAAAAACACTTGCCCCGAGATCTAGTGAGGCCAAGCAGTGGACAGTAACAGCTCTCTCACGAGAAGACGAGGTTTCAATGCGTGTACACTTTTATTGAAATTAACGCCACGCTGTGTGAAGCCAGAGCTACTACTTTTTTTGTGAACATGCGATAGGATCTAACATATACTGAATTTGTACTGAGGTTGCTTTGGCGACTTCACATTTAGAAGCAAACAGAAAAGGATTGGAACCGTTTAACTATACTTTGCGTCGACCTGTGGGTACCTTTGAGATACACATGATTGGTAGACATGGCCAGTAGCAGCGCTACTGCAATGAATCGACTTTACTTAAACTGCAGGTATTTCAGTGTGATTGCTATCAAGATCACTGACCTCTGACCGTCATCACGAACCAATTGAAAGGCAGCTCATTAACTGCTATTTCTAGCCTTATGTATTAAATAAAACTTTGCGATATCAGTTAACACTTTCTCTTTCATGTCAACTACAAGAACGTTTTCTAGGATTTTCAAATACTGTAAACATCTAGTGTTGCAAGATTAGTTACGTTTTCTGGCATGATTAATACATCAGAGCAGTGGTCCTACAGGAGACATGCATCCTTCAGGGGGCGTCAATAAATTTCTAGGGGAAACCCTTTACGCGCTCTACAATATGGAAAGATTTTGAAAGTCTTTTACAACTTATTTAAAGTTAGGGGAGCTTGAAACAAGGAATAATTACTCAAGGGAGATGTGGTAGAAAAGGTTAAGAACCACTGCATTAGAGCTTCAACTTGGTTGAGTTTTTCAGGATTTTAATACAAAACTTCAAACTTCATATGTTTTCAACAGGCTAGCAGTAGACTGGTTGTGACAACAATTGGTTGGTTTCCGAGAAGTACTACTTCAGGCAATATTTTAATTACATTTGTGATTGTTGTATTTTCACCATTAACTTCTCCGACTCTACAAATAAGTTGCTATTTCTTGCTGCTCCACCAGCTGGGTCTGCTGTAAAAATTTTTTACTCTGATGTACACTTGCAGAAATTAAACTTCTTGCATATTCATAAATTCAGACGCAAAACGCAATCTGCAATTTTATGAAAGCATAATTTGGGCTCAGTTGGTCATCCTTCATTGACCATAATCAGTCGTACTTGATTAACCATCATAAGTAATTCTGAGTCCACCCTATGAAGAACCAACGATGATCATTTTGTCTTTGCTTTTGCAAAATTACTTTGACTGAAATAGGTTTTAACAGTGGTGAAATATTTTGTTTTTTTAGTTGATACTATTTACATTAGTGTGTTGAAAGAGTTTCCTTCATCCAATGCCTTGCCTACATTTGTTTAAATTGTGAAAAACTTGCAGTTGGCAAATTAGCGTGCGGTGTTTTCTTCGTTGATCGTTAACATCAACTAAACCCAAAGTATAAATTTTATTTGAGTAAGTATCTTGCTTCTATCACTAATCCTACAACTGCTTATGGGCCCTATGCGGTTTTGTGATATATTATCGCGAGCAGGGCCGGCCTTGAGCCGATGCAACCGATGCAGCTGCATTGGGCCCCGCGCCTATGGAGGCCCCCGGCCATGGTGTTTGGGCAGGATGTTCATTTTTGCCAGATACTCCTTGCGCTCGAGAATTGTGGAAACGTCTTATGGATCTCATTATTAGCAAACAATTATCTCGTTTGAACGAATGATGAATTTCCTGTAATCATCGAACGTTATCAAATGTGCTCAATCTGATGCTAGGACGTTATATCCGTGTTCCACCATGTCCCACCCTTTATGGATAGACCACTGCTCAGAGGGGCCCCGCGCCTAGGTCTTGCATTGGGACCTGCATCTGCTAGGGCCGGCCCTGATCGTGAGAGATCGGTTGATCCAGTGTTTCCCAACTTTTCTTAGCCCAAACTCGTTGAGATCTCGTGATTGTTACCGCGTACAACCTGGACCCAGAAAAACCGCAATGTCGTCAACTTTCTTTTAAATATCTCAATAATTTCTAATTACACACGCAAGTGAACAAAACAATTAAAAATGCAGCTAGCTTGGTGCGATTTTTTCTGCTTTGAGATAATTTGTCGCTAGTCAACAGCATCAAAGTCCATGCATTGAAACTAAAACCAAATAGAAAACTATAAACAGATGTTGAAGTTGAACCACCTATAGTTGTGAACCACTGAGGTACTCCTTAAACGTCTAACATGAGTTTTGAAATGCAACCATCAAAAACTATTTGATTTGAAAAGCACACGAAAGACAATTGAAGCAGTTGCTCTATGGTGCTACACCATCCAGTTCAATCAAACGGTCCCAAAATATTGAAAGCACAACGTATCTTGGTTTTTGTCAAATCGAAACGCTCTTTTACAGCGCTCTAGTGATATTTTGACTTTGTGCTTCGTAAAAATGCATAAACACACTTTCCAGCTCAAAAAGGTGTCCACAGTTTGGCTTACAAAGTGAGTTGAACAATGAAACGTCGTTGATAATTTTCATCTATTGCAGATCCATCGTGCAAAGACTTGTTCACAGCGTTATTCCAAAGTTACCGCTTCGTTTGTCTTCGACGTTGTGATCGAGTTTTTTGGTCAGAGCGGCTGTGCTTACTTTTGTGTGGGTTTTTGCCATGTGATTTGCGACCAGAGCGGCGACCAGAGCGGCGACCAACTGTTTTCACTTTAGGATCGCCATTGAACTCTGTCGATTGCTGAGAGTAGGGCATTGTAAAATACCCTGAGGAACCGTTTTGGTATGGTTGGTGAATGGTTGAAGTGTTTTGACACACTTGCGCCTGGTTTGGATCGTAGTAGGTTCCAGTACTCGGATCAAACAGTAACATGTTGCTTCCTGCTCCAGAGAACCATGGCATTTCACTGTGGGAGCTTTGCTGCTGTTCGGTTGCGTTGATAACTGGTTGTTTTACTTCGCTGGAAGCTGGTTGGTAGTTGTAGAGTGGAGGAGATAACATGGTTTGTTGAGAAACCTGGTTGTGCTGAAAACTGCCAACGACGTTTGGTGCTGCATAAGCACCTGGAGGAATGTGAGTGGGTACGGAGGGAGCAAAGACATATGGATACATCGGCGGCGATGGTTCCCACATGTTTGGAATTTCGCCAACGTTGGATGAAGGCGATGCAAGCTTTTCACTCTTTGTTGAATGAATGGCATACGCATCGTTGTTGCCTGTAGAATAACAAGCAGTGACTGCTGAGATCGCCGGGTGTAATATGGCTGTCAAGTTTCAATGGTATAGCAAGTACAAATAAAAAATCGCTGATTGAAATTTTGCACATAATAGAGTGCACAAAACTGTACAATTAGTGCACAAAACTGTACAATTTCGTTGCAAACTTTCCTCTAAACCTTCATACGCAAAAACGTGATCAGCTGCGGGCTGCTATTCATAGGAGTCTTATAAGTCGACTATACTTTGCACAAGTACATCTAACACTTAGACCAGGTTTTTTTAAGGTGTTTTAGGGACCCGAATCGGGTCCCTAGAATTGAAAATCGGGTCCTAGAATCAGCGAAAATTATCATCGGGTCGCTAAAATCAAAGAAAATCGGGTCCCTAGAATCAGTGAAATCGGGTCCCTACAGGACCATACCGGGTACCTAACATTTTCCTTAAAAAAACCCTTGACTTAGACTAGAATTATACCTGCCCCTCCTCAGCCAAATCTATTTGGCAAACAAGGCAAATGGTTTAGTCACTGGCAACCATTTTTCAGCTTTGCACACAGCATTTCTGAAAGAACTTTTATGAAAATCGCCTGAAGTGCAGCATCTTGCAACAAATGTGACATTATTGTGTCCACTTGCGCTATTAAGTGTTTTTGTTGCCTACGGCTACTGATAGTGCCGCCACCGCTGAGTTGCATGTCAGCACTGCAGTAAAGCTTCGAGCGACACATTTCAAGTAGGCTCATGCAGAATGAGTAAATACCAAAAAAGACTTGTTCACTGCTTAGCATAAACTTTTCACCAGCTTCAACTCGATTCATCGCCTGCTAATTTTAAAACTGGTTACCTTGGATACAAAACTGATTGTTCAATAATTTTCTAACGATCTTGACAGTTTTCACAAAAGCAACTCCATGGCATTTGTTGCCACATAAACTTTCAATGGGCATTAGTTCTTACGCATTAGATTCAAACCCAACTTACTGTCAGCTTCGGCTTTTCCAGTTTCTGCCTTTGAACTGGTGCGTTGTCGCGCTTTGCATACAATCAGTATAACCAGAGCTATAAGTACAACTCCACCCACGGCGATTCCCGCTATGGTTTCAATCGAAAGCGGTAATCTGGATTTTGAAGGTCGGACTGAAGTGTCGTCTGCAAAAAATAAAAAACTCTTATCGTTGATTTTTAGTAGAGATAAACAAAATTCGCAAAATGTTTGAAGTTTTTTGTGGAATTACGTATAAACCTCCTTTGACAAAAAGTTGAAACCCACCTATGGACCAACTATTCGATACTTGTTACTTGGCTCTAACTCATGCTGAAAACTTGGGTTGGAATCCAGGTTTAACAAATACAATGGTGAAAGCGGAAGGAGGGCAGCATCAACAAAATAAATAAACGAAAACTCGCAACCTTTTGCTACAAGGAAATGAAAACTAGGTATTCTTCCAATTTGACGTCTTTGAGCAAAATTACTAGTAATCAGTTTATGTCACGAAAAAATGGCAACAAATCTACCACAGCGTTTTATTAACAACGGCATGAATAATGTTTTGAGCAGAGCCTTTTTCAAGACTGCTTCACAGCATTGAATAATGCGAAATGAACATCGTAGGCCTGATGTCTGGAGAGAAAATAAATACCTTCGCTTACGCACCACACCTAGGAACTCCTCCACGGACGACAAACTGGTTGGAATGAAAATTTGGTTGCACTATGCTCGAACCAGTATTTTCACACAAAAGATCAAAGGGCAGTAAACCAACACATTTGAAAAGCTAGACATCATCAGTGAAACACATTTAGACAGAGCTCTGTAGTATCGGCAGAGTATTTCAGAGTGCAGAAATTTAACCATAGCTGGCGACGAAATGTTTATTGTGACATTCTCTTGCTAATTATAACACATGTTATTCATGAATAGTTGAAATCAATGTAGCTTCCAGCGATGCCACAAATAAAGACACTTACAATTTTTAAGGTACGTTGATGCCGCACCAGTAATTTTTTCTGATGTCGTCTCAACCTTTCTGCTACGGTGCATATTTCCTGTGTCCCCGTAAAGCACCGAAGTGGTATGAAAAAATTACAAAGGTACATTTCATTATACAGCATTACAAATTGATAGCAGAGTTTGCGACGGGTGCACGCAATTTATTAAAAATACCAGGAACTTTGAAGCGCATATTTTGCGAAGGACCGTAGTAGTGGAAGTTTGCTCCCCGATTAGGATGTCCGACAGGAACGCCTGAAAGGAATTTGTATGCGATAACAAGGTACGATCCAGTTTGCTTTGCTTTTCAAGAACAAAAGAGTCAATAATTTTAGTCTTGATGTCCGCAAACTTTTGATCACGAAAAGGCTTGCATATGATTCTAAGCAATGTAGTGATTAAGACTGCAGGAAATAAGCGAAATCTACTTGTTTTATACACAGTAAACGCACAAGCAACATGACAACGCCGAGATGTAATTTTCATAGTCAACATTTCAGTCACACAACAACACTATGTAAAGCCCAACCTTCAGTGCATAGTAACATCAGTCCTCATTGCCTTCAGGCGAGGTGAAAACATTTCTACAATTAAGCGCGCTGTGGGTAAACTCGTAAATCACTGTTAACTGAGCAAAAATACAACAAACGAAGAATAACATTACCCTAGGCACAAAACAGAGTAGAGCTATGGAAAAATCATAACAATCAAAATGTATTTGATCATGTTCCAGTTTTTCCATCTAAAAATTACAATATCAATGACTTCCACCTGCTGGCAGTCGACCTTTCGTTCCTCCTCTCTTAACTGTGCCGTGTGATTGAGACATTGATGACATGCTAGCAGGTCTGCAGACAAGACATAATTTAAACCCAAATGAGCTAAAAATGTAAAGCAAACACCAATAAAAATTTCATGACCTTCAGTGGTTTTTAGCAAAAAAATCGCATATGACAATGTATTCAAACGTTTTCTAGAAATAAGCTATTCACAAAGTGGCATTGGTTATATACGACAAACAAAAATTAAAGAGGTGAAGCTGAGTAAGATACGAAAATATGTTATTATCAGCGGTAGATGTTCGTCGTGTACGATCGTTAATTTGATTTGACGTACGTCGGGCAAGTACCTTGGCGCAGTTCTTGTTCCCGAAACCAGTGACGTGGTTGTGGGATTTTGATTGCCTTTGCGTGGACTGAACTGGCTGATCGCCTGTTGAAGTTGGCTTCCTACCAAAAACATGTCAGCTCCGGTGCTCCAGTTTGGAGGTCGAACTGTTTTTTCAAAATAATGTTACATCCTTCTTCAGAAAAGAAGTGTAAGAGCTCATGTTAAAATCCANACATCGGAAAAATGAGAAAAGAAATCATTAAACTAAAAAGTAGAATGTGTTGGACCGAATCTCGAAAAAAAATGGTATTCAAATCATCAAATAATATCTTCGCTTTTAGTTTTCATACCTATAAAATTCCGCCGTGAAAGATCTGGTAAACACCACAAACGCCAAAATAGAATAAGTTTTAATAAATATGAAACGACAAACTTGAACAACAAATTTTCGTTGCATACTCCTCATCCGAAATGTAATGTTAACAAATAAATGTCATATTTGTCCTGTTTGTACTTAATATTTCATGTAAAGAAACAACTAGGCTGACCTTCATTTTTCACCTTTTAATTCGTTAGAATGTTTATTGCAATTATCAGTTTTCTCTTGCAGAGGGAAAACAATCACACTTCATTCAACAGTTTTGCGTTCGTTTTTTTTTGCTTTACAAAACCACACGTATTTGCTCCAGAAATAAATGCAGTTAAAACATCTCCGGCTAAATGTGACCTAAACAGCAACATAAAGCTCTGCTTTACTCAAACATGTTTTTAGCATTAAATCACTCCGGGGCCACCAAAAATGTTTAAATTGAGATGTGAAAAGAATTGTTCTTACGCTCAGGATTGGGGGTTTCCTCCGTTTCGCGGAATTCCATGCGAAAGCCTCTGTAATTTTCTTTTGACATGGACGCTTGCGTTTCTAGCTGAACCACAAGTAGATTGTCTGGAAATTACAAAGCAGAAACGGTTAACGGCTTCCTTATTTGCAAGCAAAAACTTGAGGGAAATTGAAATGCAAAAGCATCTGACAGAAACCGTTTGAAGTTTCAAAGTCGGTGTCTGCAAGTTTAAATGACTTAACGAAATGAGAAATATCGTTGCTGTTTTTCGTTTGTCATTCGGTGAAATCTTTTAACTTTACATCTTTCCGTAAGCAACACATTTTGCTTTTCACAAAAAATCGCTCGTCGCCAGGCGGTAAAACAGATCAAGGCAGTCATTTTGTTGACGGCAAAGATATTTTGAGAGACCGCAACTATATTATCTAAATACCGAGAGTGTCCTAAAGCGAGGTTTTAGTGTATTTTTTGTGGTTATACAGAGAGTTTCTATTGTATTTTGAGAGTTTGCTGGAAAAATTTGAGGGAACATTTCAATCTTTCAAAACACCTTAAAATAACCCTGCGAATATGTGCTCTTTACGTAGGAGCGCATTTCCATCTGACAAGGCATCACAACCCAGAGACTCCCAACAGGGCGCTGCGGCGCCAAATCTTCAGCCGAGTTAAATGAGGGGTGCTGCAGCAAGATGCCAGCAAGACAATCTAAACAAACTTATATAGACCTTACAAATGGTCCAAAGAAAATACCGCTTGTTTCTAATTTAATTGTCAAACTTGCCACAACCTTCTGTTTTTTTTGACAAGGCTGATTCGACACGTCATATCTGGGAACCACTGATTACAATTTATTGGGGTAGAGGTCAGCAATTTAGCCAAAAAAACATTGCGCTTTGCAATCTCGTTGCATCACACCTACTGCATGTGGTACTTGCGCTTCTTACCTGGGGATACCATTGCTTGTAGACCTGTATTTCCGCAGAAAGGACCCATCTTATATCGCTTGGATGACATGACGACAACAAACTGCTCCTGACACTGTCCTTCTTGATTCGGCCCGACCAGGTAGAAGTCACGAAAATCAACACGAACTCTTTTTCCCGGCCGGCTTTGTATACTTTAAAAAATTCACAGATTAGTGAATCGTCTCGAAAATATGGGTGAGTTGAAGCTTGCGTATCGATGCAAGCATGGAACGCAGCGTTAAAAGACTAAAAATTTATCTTTTCTTTTCTAAAATTTGACGTGATGCAGGCAAAACCTTAACCAATTTTCTTTTTTTGTCGTATTCTGCAGCAGTTTGCTTCAGGTATCAGCAGAAAGATTACAGCTAAACGTTTTCAATTTTTTTCACACATGACCTTAAAGCTTGTATTTTTCTGGTGTTTGAAGCTATGGTAAATTAAAATTTGAAATCACGTCTTTTGTTGAAAAGAAAAAATNATCAGACTTACGTCCAAGTGCATTGCCGATACTCAGGCAAACCATTCGGATATCCGGGTGTTATGACTGCTTGAATGAAGCCTTTGGCTGCAAGTGTAGTTTGTTCACAGTTGTTGGAAGGTTTTTTAGGATCAGTAGAACAGCATTTACTCCCATCTGTAATGACAAATCTTTCAATGAAAACAATTAGCTGTAGAAGCATGTAGTTATAACACCATCCATTAGCTATAGAAGCATGTAGTTATAACACCATCCAGCAATTAAGATTTCGGTTTGTTTTCTCCCTACTTTTTCTCGTGCTGGCGTAACAACCGAGCGAAGCTATACTTTGCTGGTTTCCTGGATTCATGACTTTACGCTTTCACAAAGGCAGACTTAGTTGAAACTTGTTTTAGACTGTTTTCTACATCAGCTCGAAAACACAATTCCAGTTTTTCATTTTTGTTGATAACGTTTAGAAACAAATCAGCCAATGTCACGCCATATTGTTTTCATTTATTTAACCTTTACATAGAAAGATCAGCTGTATCTCACAAACATTCCGCAAAAGTATATCTGCATCTCAAAAAAGTGTTTCAGCCAGGTTCCAGCATCATTCTCTCCGTTGCGATATAAAGCCCAATGCTGCAGAGGCTAATGGAAAATTTTTTTCGCAAACCCTTCGTATGTCTTTTGATGGAAGATAATTTACACGTATAACGTGGGCGCTGCACGTTTTGACTGCTTCACTGTGGTTGTAATTCACAAACACCTCGGGTTGATAAGTAGCGGCAAAGGGTCTTGAAACACAAACTTGCACGAAATACTGGAAAATTATATCGGGTTGTCCAGGGATGCCGGAAGAGCGGTAGTCAGGGGGCAGTAAAAGGCAAAAAATAAAAAAATCTTACCACTTAGGCTTGTTTTTGCGCAGCAACAACATTGACCACAAAAATAATAGCAGGAATTGCAGAAACCCATTCTGAATTTTATGGGCGCGCGAATAGCTACAATAAATTTGTTTTAAGTCGATTTAATAAACCATAAAAAACATAACATTACCTATGATCCTGCTATGAAAAGATACGTCCACTCCCATTGCTCTTCTTTTGAAAGGGGAGGGGGAAATACCCCCGTTATTTCACCGCTCTCCGGCACCCCTGAAATTACCTATGATGCTGGTTATGTAAGGGCACATGTACCCCCGTTGCCCCTCTTACAAAGGGCAGGGGGAAGTGCACCCGTCATGCATCCCCGTGCCGGCGTCCCTGGGTTTGTCGTGGCAAAACTTGTATTATAGATATGTATGGTTTTCGTCTTAGAAACTATTCAACAAGCAAGGTGATGCCGTATTATCGTGCATACAGGAGTGTCAACAAAAAGAAGTAAAGTCTGCTGAATATACTTTATACAGTGAAAAACACCTTCATTACCTTGTCGGTACTCCTTCCTTGCGTGTGATTCTGATTGCACGAACGCAAAACCCAACATTACCAGCACATGAACGATTTTTGCCATAACGTGTCTGCACGTAGCACAAAGCTACAACGCTGTTTGTCGAACTTGAAACGTGCACTTCACAGGCATAATTTCGAAGACTAGTTTGGAGAAACTCAACTACTTAGATCGATCAATCCTGTTCAATACAACAAATAGAAACTACCGCTTTTTCGACACAGTGGAGGTCTGAGCTTGCAAAGAAAATGACAAACATACGAAAATGACAAATGTTAAAATATCTTTCTTAGCCATTTAAAGCTTCAGTTTTTAGATTTGCTTTTTACGGGGAATTGGTGAAATAGTTTTATACATGATATCGATGCGCTGACGATGTTCCAGTAAACTGTATCACGGACAGTTTGTCGCTGTGCATGTAGTTAAGAGGCATATAGCATAGTTGCTAGTAAATTACTTCTTCTATGGGTTTGGACTAACAAAACTACGTAGAATTTTTTCGTGCATGTGAGCTATAACTCGAACAGTGATTTGAATTTTCTCTTCAAAAAACACGTAATCCAGTAGAACCATGTCGTTATTTAAAACACTTTTTTTCATTTTCAGGTTGTTAGCAACCTTTAACGGTTTGATAAAAAGGCAGAAAGTGTCTCTAATAAGAACAGAAATCAAAGTATTGTTATTCGGCAAAGAATTGTTTCATTTCAGAAAAAAACCCAACGTTTTTGATGCATAATCTTGGCCTGTGTTCTCTGGATGCACATAATGTTTTTAGAATTCTTAACAAAATAGTAAAACGGCTCAGCTCTTTCCAAGCAAAGGCTAAAACCGATAATCAATAATATGTAGCCCAAATAAGCCCGCAACCAGGGGGATGTAATTCATTGCCCCACCGGAAGTATCAGTTGATTGCAGCCCTGAGCCCAAAGTTTACCAAGTTTTTCTTGAAGAAAAGTTTGATATTGAACAAGTATGCAACAATATTTTGATATTGTTAAATAATCTTTGATGACTTGGGCAATTTTATAATTTGAAAATAAATAATCAACTTTTTCAGAATTAGAGTATGAAAACTGCGTCAATGTCACTGTCGGTTTTCAACCCTAATTGAAGTGTGTAAAACAAACAACAATTCTGGGGCCAATTTTTTCAAACAAATTGTATGTCGATGTATTTTTTGGGGGGCGTAGCAAGCTGCCGAATTTCAGAAACAACGGAAATGGAGCGCAGAAATCTTCTTGCAATTCAAAACCATTACCAACTCAAATACGTTATAATGTGAAGCTAGCGCCATGGCCCGCTTAAGACCACTTCGCAGATTGATTCTGGCGACGACTCTGCATCAGCAATTACTATTTTTACGTACATGCATACAGTTTAAGGCAAATAACTTAAGAGTAATTGGCTTTGCAGCAGTCTCAGACCCCTGGTCTTTCAGATATTATGTATCAAGTGACCACGTCCTACCAGTGGTGTATTTACACACCAGCTGCTGTACAGTCACAATCTCTTGGTCTCCGCTCAATATCTTTTAGTCCGGCTGAAGACAAGACAATATCAGTTCTGGAAGCAAAACAGAAACAAAGCAAAAATAAAAATATCTTGAACTCACTGGCAGCCGTAATTCTTGAACATATACGTAATGCGGCCGGCAATAGCGAAAAGGCTGGGCACCCCTGCTCTAGCTGGAGAGAATTGATCCAGTTTGAAATCTTTTCAGAGTTGGAAGCTACCTGTTATTCTCAACCAAACTGTTTCTTTTCAAAAATGTCAAATGTCAGTAGCGTGCTATGAGAACTTGACATCGCTACTTGTCTTAACGTTGCTGAAACAACCTGTCATTTGTGGCTTTTGATGCAAATTCAATGAAGGTTGTGCTTCTATTCAATTCGAACTGACCTGTACCAGTGTTACTGAAAACAATTCTTTTTATACCAACTAACAGTAGTTTTGTGACAAATTCTATGACAGTCTGTATTATTTGCAACTTTTTCAGTTGCTAAGTTTTTCTTTTTTCTGTAATTTTTGGCAGGAAGAACCTGATCGAGAAGTTAGCCCGAGGCACTTTAAACTGGAAGAACAGCATTGACTGTGCGGGTTAACCGGACATAGTTTAGGCAATAAACAGATTTAGTTTTAAGCTCTCTAGCAAGAGGATTTGGCAGCAGAGGGTTGGTAGTGGTCTTATAGCAATACGTTAGCGCTTCTAACTTTAAGAAGTCTGTAAAAAATCAAGCTATGATCTCTATTCCGCATTGATGTGGGCGAACGCTTGCTTAACTGGGAATGTAAGGCAAAATTCGATAGGCATTTTTGTAGGCAACGTGACGGCGTTTGATAGTAAACTGTGTACTCACACCACAATTGGCATGTGCCAGGCACGGAAGAAAGTTCAAAACGAGATTGTCAAATCCAAATCCATCAAAAAGTTGAAAATCCGCAGGATGTAAATTCAAGTCCATATCCATGTTCATCTCTGCCGTGCACATTTGCTTTAAGATATGTTATGGCGGCCGGGCATCAATAAAAACTGTTTGTCTAGTGCAGGGGTCGGCAACCTTTCCCTCTTCGCGGGCCAAAAACAAACTCTGCAGGGTATTGCGTGCCGTACTAATTTTCTACCAACAATTCCGTTCCTTTGCGGTTTATAATATTGTTAAAACTTGGGAATTTATGGAATTTTAATCAGATTAAACTCCTGATTTTCATAGTTCATAGCCAAAACCCAAAATATGAAATACAGTACATTTGCACCAGAGTGCGGTTTCTCGTCTGTAACCCTGTGGTTCTGCCTCCAACGCCGTTGCAAAACATTCTGTTAAGAAATGTCTGTAACCCTGTGATTCAACCTCCAATGCCGTTGTAAAACGTTCTGTTTTGTCTGTTTTTATCAACCTGAGTTGTGCAGAGAGCATGTGTTTGTACTATGGACCTCGTGTCTGCTGGCAAATAAATTCATTCATTCTCAAAAGAAGTCCCCCTTAGTATGCAATACAAAAAGCTGCAAGGAGGGCAAATTCATAAAATATAGTCTAATGCCACTAGGCGGGCCATACAGTTACTGTACTACAGTTTGTCAAGGGGCTGCGGGCCGATGATTTTACTTGGCGGGTCGGATGCGGCCCACGGGCCGTAGGTTGCCGACCCCTGGTCTAGTTTATGAGGATACTTAGTAGAAAAACGATCATGCAGACGTGTGGAAGGTGGCTGGTCTCAGTGTGTGAAGACAGAACAGAAACAATGCAAAAAAATTTTAAATCGCTAACTCACTGTCGGCCGTAATACATAAACATAAACATAATGTGGCCGGCAATAGCGAGAAGGGTGTGCACACCTGACGATGCCAGAATCAACCCTTTTGTATGACGATGCCAGAATGAAGTATAGTTGCAGGTGCTTTGTTTTAGTGTTTGCTCCTCTTCAGTGCTGGCCACATGTTCCAACTAACACTTTCCTTGCGATATTATCAATGTAATTCGTGAATAGGCAAAGTTGCTGCATGCGATGTTAAATCATGCTTGCCTTTTCGTGTAAAACACCTTTAGTTCAGGAAGCGCCTGCTAATAGAATGCGATCTGAACAACATAAATGGATGATGTTGAAAAGCTGGATGTTGTTGTCCTGGTGTAATACGTTCAACGGTTCAGCTGCATAACTTACAAAACTTCTTCGTTGTGTTTCTGCTGTAATGCTTAAAAATACTTAAGTCATATCTAAGATACCACAGAGCACGTGTATTGAACAATCGTCTACGTACGACAAATCTTAAAGCTTCATCTTTTTCAAATTGTGATGGCTCGATTATAGGCTTAAGAGTATTTTT
>JGI24021J15306_10006236_pt1 | contig 14315 bp, 11 predicted proteins | sample Ectturendosymbi1_FD_15306 | JGI IMG/M metagenome (IMG submission 15306) | reverse complement strand
CCATAGCAATTTGCTTTGAGGTTTGATGACAGTTTGAAAATGTATTTTTAATGATATGGTAAAAAAACGTGTTAGCCCGCGGCACCCCTGGGCACTGCAAATGGCACCCCAGGGTGCCGCGGCACCCCGGCTGGGAACCACTGCCATAGACAGTATCATATCAGATTAAATGTTTTTTTGAAGCAATGAATTTGCTGGGAACGTTGGAATCGAATTCCAATCCAATGGACAGTTTCCATTCGAGAATAATTTCAAACGAACGATAAATTGTCCAGTAACTCGGGTTGATATGAATGATCCTGTTACGCAGAGAACTAACAGGCGCTATCATTGCTCTGTGACGTACGTCACGCAACAATGGACGAGTTTTCATGAGAACTACTCATTCATTGTTACGTAAATGACGTCACAGAGCAACGACAGTACCAGCCAGAATGAGAGTGAACGGAAATTTCAGTGACGCAGGCCTCGAACAGTTGCATTCAGTCAGTAGAAATTGCGTGAATGGTAACGACATTAGGCACCACGAAGAGGGTTACCTCCAAAGGCGCAGTTTAAGAAATGCAGGGGTCAGAGGTGATCGGAATCACGCTGTTTAGAATCCTGCTCCGGCGAAAGTGACTCGAACTCCTGCACCGAAGCTCATTGGAAATTTGCACTCCGACTCCTGTTTACTCTCTGAAAACTTAAAACCAAGTCCTTATCCAAGTTTCATTACTTATTTACACAGGCAAGCTAGTATTAGAACAGACATATTTATTCAGTCGGTTAAATTTTTCCCAGCTAATAAAAATAAATCCTCCAAAAAATGTTTTTTCATGTGCAGTTTGCCTCACTTAGACCTATGCTAGACTAATCATGTGAAAGTGGACTGCAAGTTAAAGGGACATTTAGAAAATTCATCCTAACCCCAGTTATGCATTTCCTGGTTGACAGTGATTAGTTTTAAATCATCTAATAATGGACAGAAGCTTATCCATTCACGTTTCTCACAAGAATAAATAAAAAGGTAAAAAACTGGCTAAACAATAAACAAAGAACTGTTAGGCTACTTTGGCTTAGGCTGGTTCATTTGACTCATCGTTTTGACATGCCGCTTACTTAAACCGTGCCATAGAGCTGAGCGTTAAATTAATAAAATAAAAAACAGACAAAAAAGACACTGCTCAGCTTTTTACATCGGCCTTTATGCTCTAACCATTTCCTGGCATGTCGATCATGTTCTGCAGCCTTTGCGGCTTGTCGAAACGCCTTCTAAATATTATTCGTGTGGTACAGTTGTGGATCTCTGTCACGGAGCCAGAACAGAGCCCGCCAGTCTGCCACCTTCACCCTGTACTGAATCCTTCACAAACCAATACAAGCAAGCGATAAGACCCACGACATTAATTTATCTGCCAAACAAACTCCGGGTCGGATTTATATTCAAAATTAGGAATCCGGACCCTCCGTGCTCCGCTGCCTCTTCCTCGTAATTTTTGCTCAAACAAGTTAGGGATCAAAACACCAGACTTAAAGTGAAGCGCAAATGCGTGATGCATCATCCGAAGTGTTAATTTCGGGTTCACGGTTTTTCGGTTTGACATTAAATTTTAAAAATATTGTTTTCCGGTAGCGTTTTGGCTCCTCTGCATTGCGATATTGCACCCTAGATTGGGACAAGTACTGTAAGTTCCCCGTTTTGAATGTTTTCTGTCACTGCCAGACAAGTATTTGTCTTGGCCAGCAGCAGAGCGTCGCACGATGTCGCAATGCAATTGCCGAGGTAGAAAAAGGGCCAGGTCGCAAACATTTGGCAACAGCTGTATGGTTAGGCTTGGGTTGCTGTCTCCTTCAGGCTCGAACCAACGCAGATCAACTTGAAGCAATGCAAGCCGGAGGAGGCGTACGCGCTCTGCTATCTCGATAAGCTGGGTATCGGTCGGGAGCAGCTGAGGCGGTTCAGGTTCTCAGCTCTGGAGAACCAGTCGCCTTTTTCCTGGCACCAAAGCAACGTAAGTGTGTGTTTGTGTGACGTCGTTTTGTTTTTTGTTTTTTCTTTATTGATCGCACACAATGCGACGGGTTTGTTTAACAATTGGCGGCAGGCCGGAGCCTGAATAATGCTTTTTGTCGGGGCGGTTGCGGTGAACGCTCTTGCCCAAGCAGCGCTACGACGAGTCAGTCACTGGCCGTGGATCGAACACCCAACCTTCCAATTGAGAGGCGGACACTCTACCACTGACGTACCGCCGCCCACACTGAGCCATATTAGGTTCTTGTGTGCGCCAATCAAATCGCTTTTGCCCAAACGCATCTTTGCCGGATGCGCGACTGAGTGGAACGCTTGCGAATTGTGCGACGCCACAACGCAACATTTAAACCAGGGGCTCTCACACGCGGGCTGCATGTGGCCCGCGAGGGCGTTTTGTGCGGCCCGCGATGCTTTTTGGAAATTTTCAAATGATTAACATTTACTGTATTTGGTTTATTAAGCGGTGTTCAAAAATGCCGGGCTAGCGAGTGAAATGTTCCCTTTAAACGAACGTAGAGACGGCTAGAAATGATTTGCCTGTCACTGATGATATCTCTTTCGCAGGAAATACCATAATAAGGAAAAGCTGTTTCTAGTAGGGTCCAGGTATTCCTACGTGCTGCGGTCGGCGGACGCTCATTTCCTGTATCCTGACCAAGCCAATCGCCAGCGCAAGGCAGTCGGGACTCTGAGATTTAAAAAAGTCGAGCTCAGTCTAAGCTAGCCTTCAGCGTCGGGTGGTCGAAACGTGTATTTTTACTGAATTCTCTGTGAACTCAGTTGGCAAAGAAAACCGCGTCACGGATGGGGCTTCTTGTATCAGCAGTGCTCGAGCCTGGGCAGAATCCTTTGATGAAGAACTTGCTCGAGTTAGGTTTTGTAGTTATTGGAAGAGCGTGTTTTTGTTTCTGCGGCGAGCAGGCGGGGGTGGCAGGTGTTGAAAACGTTTGAAGAGCGGTACATTTCGCTTGTAGACGTGCGGATGAAATTCGCTGTTTGCGTTATACGAGAGGAGTGGAACGCTGATGCGCACATGTAGATGCGTGGTTGGTGATGAGAAAATTGCGCGGTTTAACGTGCCGACCATGTTCTTGTATTGGTTTTTGTCTTTTTTTTTTGCGTTATAACTCTTGTTTTCGGAAAAAATCCTGGTGTTGAGCTTCGAGTAAATGCTGGATCATGTTTGTATCGGACTAAAATGCCGAGTAGTTGTGAGCTAAAGATCACGTTGTTTGTGAAAACAGGAAACGCATGTCCAGGCTACTTTCAGGCAAGCAATAATGAACAAAATTTGGAGACGTCAGTGTTCGTCGTCCCGACCCAGTGGAACAGTTAGTCACGTAAGCTATCTGCAGCCATCGCGATACCACCTATGTATGTATGGGAACGAAACCGGAAGTCCGTGCGGATGTAATTTTCAAACGGAACCCAGTGCGTTCATGCGCTCTTTGTTGTCGCGTCAAATCTGAATTAATGTCAAAAGGTTCCTTGCATTTTTCAAAGTCCCTGTGGTTTCGCTTCTGCACGTGCCGTGACGTTCTTCGCCAAAACGTTTCCTGGGTCTGAAAGGTAAGCCGTGGGTATGGCATCAAGACCGGATCGCTGCTACAAAGATCTGCAAGTTACGCGAAAAAACATCGCAGCCTATCTGCAACGCGCACGAGTGAAAAATTGCACGGCGAGCATATGCGAAGCATTGTTTTGAGTGTGCAGCGGCAGCGCTTGATTTTAGTTACCGTCTGCGGCACTTGAACCGCAGAAATAGTAAGGTAAACTTTAAACCGTGTCGACCCTTGCCAGGGGGCAAGCTCGCTGAGTACGCCCTGATGCTCACACCTATTCAAACAAACAAACAAACGTTCAAATGCGCGGAGTTGATTTTCAGCAGAGCCTGTCGCCCTGACAACGGGCAACATGCGTTCTGTCGGTCGTCACCGCTCGGCTCCCTCACAAGTCCGCTCCTGGTTGGTAACCTCATATTGTTTTGTTGATGGCGAGTGCGGCCAGGGGGCTCATCTCGCCCGCTGCACTTTCACACCCCCATTCCGATGTCATGAACACCCAGGTGGCTAACCAACTTGTGCGTTCGCGCTGGAACTCTGGTATCGCTCGCACAACCCTCGGCTGTCTTCTCCAGTGAAACAAAATGATGAGGCTGTTCAGGGGGGATGGAAAACGAAATGAGGGGTTCGGGGGAAAGAATGGAATGGTCTGTTGTCGCGCGCTGAAGCGGGAAGCGCAACGGCGTGCAGGGTTCTCGTTGTCCTGGCAGTTGACATGATCGTGTTTGTCGCAGAACAGCTAAATAAGGCGTGACAGCGAGCAACACGCACGAAGTGCTTGGGCAAATAGAGCACGTGGTCCGGCGGATGGGAGCGGACTATCACCTGGCGAATGTTGACGTTTTTGCTGTTACCAGCAGTGGCGTTTGGTCGGACACGCTACGCTTATGAATGGTGGTATTTGCACGCAATGCAGTGCTGATCAGTGCTGCAAAACATATTTGCACGCAATGCAGTGCTTCCGCAAATAATTCAGATATTGGCTAAGAAGTGTCAGTGGGAAAATTCGAACGTCGGTTCTTAGAGTTTTCGTTTATACGACAATCTTAAATATGCGCTTTAAAGTTTATCCACCGCCTTTGGTTGATCTGCTTCACACCTGCGCGTTGTGCCGAGCGCGACAGACCTTTTCATTACACTCCGACTCTCGAATGTCCGTCGCCGTTGTCATCGTTCGAGCGATACGCGACAACATTCGATAGCCTGTCGCACACGTGTTTAACGCCCAATCGATATATTTTCGCTGTCGCGACTTTGTGTATGCCTACCGTTGCTACAGCGCCGCGACGAGGTAGCAATTCCCAGGCTCCTTAGCGCGACGACGAGAACGTTGTTTCTTCTGGTCAGTGACAGACACTAGAGATTTCGTCGCGTCAATCGCAACTGTAGAACGCGTTGCCATTCACATATGTCGGCAGAAAAGGTGCATCATTCGAACTATGAAAGCTTCATTTCTGTTTTGGGAGAAGTGAACCGAGAGTGAAGGCGAACGGTTGCGAATAATTTCGCGACTTTTTGACCACGTGAACGTGTTGAACCGTGGAAATGTTACGATGACATTCTGAAGATTAGTGGCTGGCACCGGTAGAAATCGTCCGGAAATTTTGAGCGATTGCGAAATAATGACCATTTCCGGTGGTTAACCGCGTTGATGACAGCATGGCAGTCGCTTGATGCGAACTATGCTGAAGTGCTTTTGCCAATACCTTTGCTCAGATCCCGAAAAAACGGCCTCAATACACGTCGAATGTGTACCATGACAATTACGCTTGTCCTGTGCTGGCTGGCTCAACGCACTGAAAGCGGTACTGCCCAGTTTCAAATCCGGTGTTGCTATGAAACTGCCCCTGCTGTTGCTATGAAACTGCCCCTGCTGCAGACTTTGAAAAGTTTTATCAATTTTGGAAATGCGGGCGCAGTGCTCCGCCGTTAGCATGGAAGGGGGAGTTTAGTTATCATTCGGTAGCCGTAGTTTTAAAATCTGCCGATTGCAGCAGTCTGTTCATCAACACGATGACAGCTCGACAACAATAGCGCTCACGAAATCGCCGATTTTCTCAAGTGACTTATTTCATTCAAAAATTACGCGAATCGTAAGCGTTTAGGCAATGGTACGTTCAAGAGCGCGGAGTTCTTGCACTGGTTAAAATCATGTCATGAGCGTCATGAAACAAGTCATGGGAGGTCAGCTTTTCTAAATTTCAAGTCATGAGAGGTCAACGACCCTAAATTTCACGGTGCGCCCTCGTGCAGGTAAGCTGCGGAACTTCGGGTTGAAATATGTTGCGCTTGAAATAACTTTAGCGCCCCGACAAAACAAACGTCATTGCCGTGATCCATGGAGACGGGGCTGGGTTTCGTCATATGCTACGATTAGTGCTTTGCGCTGACGCGCCCCTGGCAGTGACGTGCGTTGTCGCTTTCGCGCAAGCTAATTGCGTCAAGCATTCATAAGCATGACCTCAAGCTGCGAAAGCCTTGCCGCAGATGGAAGGAATGCAGACCCGCTTTTTTTCTGGCATTGATTTCGAAGCAAGTCAGCGAGTGTCAGATATTTTCTTGCACTGTGAGCTTCGACGCATTCCCACATTACCGTTTGAACTCCCTTTCCGTTTGTATATGTGTCTCTCAGCTGGAAATTTTTTTCCCAGGACTAACTTGTTCTGGTTCATTTCAACACACAAAGGGACGTTAAACACAGGAAGCAAACGCATGTGGTGACAATTCATTAAATGACCACCTGTGAGAATGCTTTTGGTGGAATCTTTGCCACCGTAAACGTTCAGGAAGTACAAGAGCTCAAATCCTTGATCAAAACTACAGTCAAATCAGCCAATCTCTGGCGAAATTGCCATGAAATACGGTTTGATCTGCTGTCTGAACGCAGGTAGTCCCGGTTGTTTGAAAAGTGCGTTTGCTTTCGGAGCCTGTTGTTGATTCTTGTCTTGACTGGGCTTGGTTGGCAGGGCGCGTCGAGGGCACGGCCGTACGTCGCAATCGGCCTCTGACGCCAATTCCAGGCCTTGGTTATATTCGCCTGAGCTTGTATTTGCAAATGGCTTACCGGTGGGCCCCGTCGCCTGTGCTGGGGTCATTAAACGATCATTATATCCAAAGTGGTCTTACGCTATCGCCTGCTCACAGCTTACACAGCACAGGCCCAAGCACTTAACGATTGAGAGAATTTCGTTTCATCTTCGCGGCACAACAAGTGGCAAAGCACGGTGAAAGTCACGCCACGAAATCTTCACAATGTTGTCAAGCGCTCTCAGACACGGCGTTGTAGTTTGTGTTACTTGGGCGCTGCCCTTTTTGCTTTTAGTTATACGTGGTTTGCGCGTCGCTTCATGTCTGCTTTGCTTTTTGTGCTTTTTTCAAACCGGCTAACGCCCTGTATTGTGCCTGAAAGACTTGCGGGGCAGTCCGCAACTGATCGCCGCTTTGAATTGTTACGGAAAAATTGAAAGAAACCATTTTGTGCAGGTGTTCCTACACCGGTAAGCAGAGAAACGATAACATTGCAAAATCGAGTATTTCGAAGATGTGAAGAATTAGAAAAGTTGTGCGAAAACTTGTTGTCCTACTCTTCAAAGTTGGTCACTTTTTCTTAAAAAAAAGTTTGTCTTTTGGTATATGTTGATTCCGCTTTACCCCACCTTCACCACGACTTTTTTCATTGTCAAAATGTTGGCCTTTTGCAATGTTTGTTTGTAGCTTTTGCTGCTTTTATCTCCGACATCTGCAAAACTGCAATCGTTAAAATTTTCTTTGGTAATGTTAAGTGCTCTGCTCTCATCATCCGAGCAGATAAATGTAACACGTTGATCATAAAAATAACTTGTAAATGTATAACTAGTCACTTTTGTCGCATAGGGCGACGTTTGTAAAAGCATACAGTTTTTCACATTGGTGTAGATGCCTATTCTTGGTGTTTTATATGTCAATCCATCAAATTCGAACCAAATGTGTGATTTCTCCGGATATTATCAGCGTGCCTCTGCTTTATTAAAAGCGGATGAGTTTTGTCGGGGTTTCTCGTGAATCAACAACTTTCTTTCAGCCGATGCTTGTTTTGATTTGTTATCAACAAAAGCAGGTTCCCATTCAAGCCACTATTGTGTCTTTTTCATCTTCGTCTCTTTGTTCGCCTCCTTCCTCGGCTGGCGTGAACCACTGCTTTTCACCCGCTGTGCGGAGAGCAAAGAAGTGACGATTGTAGAACCTCTGCCAGACGCACAGTCCACGCGTTGCAATTGCCAAACCCTTCGTTTTCGCAGTTGATCTATCCGGGACTAAATGCATGCCTTTAGTTTGACATTAACTGTTGTCATAACTGACATCCCTAAAACCTAACCTGACCTCAGCGAACGTAACCAAATCTCTTCAAATCCATCGTTCTGGGTGCAGTAAATTTCAGCCGTTCACGAGGTTTTTCGTCAGCTCTGTAAACAACAAGCCAGCGGGCAATTTTCCGTGTATTTGCGTCTTTACCTAGCAATTATACCGCGGAAGAATATCGCAACCGACGAGTGCTCGCGCCATCTCACATGTTCTCTGGTATTATGCGCAGCAGAACGTCACAACGTCACACAACGCGAGCATCACCGCCAGCAGCCGCTCGTCAACCGCCTCAGCTCTGCGCGGCGGCGCCGGCCTGTCCGACCCGGCCCCCATGCAAATCAACGAGTTCAGCGCCCTGGTCGGCACCTACAGGATCCTGCTGTTGCGCGCCCACCGTCGCTTGTGCGGACCGTCGGCCGGCGAAGAGATGCGCAAACTCCGCGTGCTCACCGAGCGCGCCCTGGGCAAGCTTCGCGATGTCGACAACGAATCGCCCACGACGTGGTCCTGTTCGATGTGCGAACTGAACCAGGCGAACGGCCAGGCTGGCTCTGGCCGTGCCCGTGTCAGTCCCGCGCTCAAACATTCTTGGTCGGACGGCCAGATCATGGCCGACCAATCGCGTTCCGAGCAACAGTCACGTGTCGAAGAACTGAACCGTTGGATGAACGCGACATTTTCTGCTGCCCCGAGTGATCGGACAAAGGCAGACAGAACCATTCGCAGGCCATCAGCTAAGGCTGGAACGCAGAAATCAAAATTTTGCGTGATTCTCTGATGCCTTATTTTCTGATGTTGCCAAAATTTAGCGGTGATGGCTTATTTTCCTATGTTGATTGAATCTTCGGAGCCAAAAGACTTTATAACATGGCAACGTTTGCGGAAACGCCCGGGGATTCATGTCGAAAACTGTTTTCAATCGCCGTTTTTAACCAACTGCAAATGTTAAAACGTGCGTTCTTGATAAGCCCCGCCATGCTCAACGCGCAAGTTTTGCTTGACGCCACCGATGTCGTCTTCACATGTTACGCGAGGAACAGAAGCTAATTTGCTCTTTGGCATACGATCAAAATTGATCACGTCTTAATGATCGACCCGTACGTTTGAAAAGCTTTACGTTGAGCGCTGGCGCTCGTATCCTCCTGTACTTCGTTTATTTTCCGACTGCGCGAATTTCCCTTTCTTTTCAACGTGCAATGACAGTTTTTACCTATACGTAAACTTTTCGTTAGCTGTATGATCTTGCGCTGATAGCCGTTCTTTCGCGTCTCCATCTCTCGCGTAAGGTGTGTAAATATACTTCGAGCGCTTTCTTCGCGTTTTTTTCCCCACTCATCTCGTACTGCGCGCGCACTTTAACGCTACAGCACCTTTGTCCCGACGAACGGTCTTTTGCCGATTATATAATAGACGAGCACTAACCCACGACCTGCCCCAGGCGAGGGCGCCTTCAACTATTCTTACCTTTCGTGCCTTTTATTTTTTTTTCGATTACACGATCGAAAACGTATCCATCGTCGTGCATTTTTAAGGCGCGTCACGTCGCCAGGCAACGCCAGACAAAAAGCTTTGCTTCTGTTACATTTTCGCGGTGCGAGGAACGCTACGTAGAGCCGGCTGTTGGAAGAGCACGTTAGCGGCAAACAGGGCAGGTGACTGCAGTCCGTTCAAATACACTGCATTTCCAGCGTAATCGTGCAGGTTACGACGGCGTAACAGACTACTAACTGCTGTGCCTACATTCTACGACCCTCCACTAACGTGTCAACGTTCCAAAGTTGAACACTAACACTTGAGCGGAAAACCAACACCCTCGCTTCAAACTTTGCTGCCAAAAACGGGGTGTCGCGCCTCTCACGGCAAAGGCGATCGGAGCAGTGTGTCCCGTACTTCCGCACCAGCTCCATGCACGGTAACCATGAACTCAGCCGCTTGTCCTTATGCGACTGTTTATGAAAATTTCTGCTCGTTGTCGTGCTGGAAAATGAACACCCAACGTGCATCGTGAACTTGTGTCATATTTTTTGAAAAAAACTTTTTAAACAGACACACGTGTTGACGCTTTTATGTAACCGATGCACTTCAGAGTAAAAGCAGAAAATGTTCCTGAAAATTTGGAATTGAAAGGCTGATTTGGTGGAAAGAAGTCCGTTGCAGGTGTATTCAAAAGCTGGTCAGCGACGCCTTTGAAAAGCAGCGAAATAGTTCATTTCCGGTAAATAGTAGTCTGTTTTTTTAGCTCTGCGTGTGACAAAATTTTAGCTTTGTCTCCGGTACGAGTATTTGCGAAGTATTGCGAAAGACAAATACGAAGTTTTGCGAACAAATACGAAGTTTTGCGAAAGGCAAATACGGTACGAAGTATATTCGGGCTCAAATGTGGTCGCGTGCCCCCCTTCCTTCGAAAATCAGGAACGGCTTTTAATAGAGATTCCAGATAGCCACAGAACTTTTGCTAACGTAATTATTTTTCTCAGAGCTCGTATGGGTCTTAACTTCATTTTTTTGATATGGTTGTTTGTTGTTGGCGCTTTATAACTACAATGAGGTCTTACTTACGCTCTCTTAGTCAGTTCAAAGTTTACAAATCTGGGTGACGCAAGTATGGTTATGAGTGCGTGTCGATTCTTAGTGCGCCCCCTTGCAAAAGTCCCTGCAAGCGGTCATGATATTCAATCGAAGCTGTTTTACCGAAACCTGTTTTTTTAATAGCCTGATACAGGCCCGTAACCAAAGGGGCGAAGCCCCCCTAGAAAATTTTTCGCCTCACCCAGAAAAATGTGTTGGACATAGTTCAAAAACATTTTGGCCCCTCTCGGAAACCTCTTCGCCCCTCCTGGTGTCCCAAGCTGGTTACGGGCCTGGCCGGATAGCTTTTCGCTAAGCTCACCGAAACTAAAAAACATTCTATTTCTTTGATCTAGGCCTAGTCGTTTAATAGAGGTCTTGGTCAAGCAAACAAACCACTTGAATACACCGGCAAAAACATCTGCAAAACGCGTTTACAGTAAAACAAAGTGTAGCTCCTCGAAAGCCTTCCCAGCGCACTGGTATGACAAAGAATCTGCAGCATACCAGCTGCAGTGAAAACTGGCATACTGATATTTTTAAAGAGCACTACAAACCAGTGCTGTTGATGCCGGGGCCAACTGTGCCACGGTTAACAGCAACACGGTCATGGTAAGGNTCGCGTTTTCTGCGGATGCACCTGTTTGCCAATTTACCTTTTCTCAGTTTCAAACAAGGCGATCGAACCGATATTATTTTATTCTCTTCATAAACATTGCTATAGTTACCATGGCGTTCGGCGTTTGGCACAGGTTTGGAAATAGACATATTTTTGCTAATTACGTAGCATTCCTCTAAATACGCCTGTCTTTTGCGACCTTTTTATTCACGTCAGTTGTAACGTTTGACAGATTAGGTGGAGTTCACAAATATATTTAGCTGTAAGAAGTGCTGTTGTTTCCATGTCAATCTCATTTTACGTACTGTACATTACGTCACTGCATCCGAGATGCGTGACATTTTCAAAATAGTTGTAGCTGGCGTAATGATTCCGTGAAAGAATATGTACAACTGCAAAGCAGATCTGGGCAGCGTACGAAACTGACGTGTGTCTGTTAACAGGCAACGCTCATGTCGAACATCAGTAAAGCTTCTAAGCCGATTATATCATTTCAACATCCATCCGATGTAGTGCAAACTTCTTGAATGAATATTTTATTGTTCCGGATTTTAAAAGTATATCTTACATTTGGTGGGATAAGCCGTTAAATAGAAAATTATATTTCAAAAGATATTAATTTTTCAGGATATATCATTGAATAGACGTGTGATGCGAGAAACAAAGCTAAGGCGTAACGCAGAGCGAACCCTGGGTGGAACGTCGTCACGATGTATTTGCAACGGCTCTTTTTACAACGTCATTTATTAAATGGTGAGTGAGAGGTTGCACAGGAAGACATCATATTGGTTACGCGCTCGGTGACCCTAAGCTTCCTGAGGTCAAAAAGGTAATAAACAGAACACGTTTTCGTCACGGAGCTTTGTCTAAATCAGGGTTCCCAACCTTTCTCTTACCATGTACCCCTTCAGCATTCCGACAGATGAGCATGTACCCCTTCAGCATTTTAACAGTAAGTATGTACCCCTTCAGCATTTCGACAGATGCACATGTACCCCTAAGATTTCCTATGACAATACATTTTATCATGATTATTCATAGATATACATTTAACCATGAACATATAATGATTTTTGAAAAGAAAATTCACTGACATATGTGTAAATGTTTGGAAATAAATTATATGCAAATATATTTTGCTCTTCTATTGATTACCTTAAATGTACCCCTTCGGATAGGCAAATGTACCCCTGGGGGTACATGTACCCCAGGTTGGGAACCCCTGGTCTAAATCTACGTATCAAGATGGATTGGGTTTGCAAGGGTGCCATTGACTACTTTCGCAAAGAGAATTTCCTTTTCACTGCATATGTTTATGAGCTAATTCACTACACTACTGCAGGATCAATGGGTGGAAGTGAGTCGTAAGATTATTTCGCTATTTCAAGTATATCCAACCATTGCGCAGAGTTTAAAATCTTCAAGTGAGCTTCAGGCAGGTTGAGAATTTTTTATAGAAATTGGCTTGATTTTGCGTGTTTTTTTGCGTGTTTTTTTTAGTTTCATGGATTATGTACATAACATTCAACATATTTATTGAAACAAAACACATTTGTAATAAATGGCCTGATAACAAAGCTATTTTGGCTTACAGAAAAAGTAAATTTTTCCAGTACTCAAGTATTGCAGATACATATTCGCACAAGCAGATAACTAAAATACAGTTTCTATCATCGTATGAATTTGAAATTGCAGGACTTCTGAGCATATGCAACTAGTAGATATCAGTAAATTTAAAGTTTTACATCCTTGTTGGGTAATGCACGATGAACATAGCAGTGCGCTGCATTTAAAAGATTTATATCACGGCTTTTTTTTACTTTATGCTGGCATAAAATTTGCCAAACTTACCACTGGGAATTCGCACGACTGGCATTTCAAAAATGCATCATAAGTTCTGCAGTAGCAACAGCGATATCACGATCAGACAAAAATCATACTTAGCCGAAATACCAAAGCTCTACAGCCTTGGAATTTTCCATAATGCGTTACTGTAGAGCACACTTCAGTTGATCGATGATGACATGAAAGGTGTTGACTTTAAACTTTTGGTGGCGCCGAATTCCTTCCAAAGTATCTGTGGCGTCTCCATCAGTGACATGCGTCTGACGCATGACCTTTACCCGACTTTCAGATATTATGTGCTGCCACAGCGATCACCTATTTGTTGCTCGTAAAATGCACAAGACAATCGAACTTTTCTCTCTCAGCATTCATTCATGAACTTACCTCAGGTCCGCAACAGACCAATAACTGGTCTTGATTCGATGAGGTTTCGCAACACGAAATATGCCTTTTCCTCTCGCACATCAGAGCAACTTCAAGTGTGTCCGTGTGCTTTGCCAATGCGTTCATTTCATATCACGTGTTCTCTGATTAAAACATCCTCGGAGAACTCCTGCGGAGCACTTTAAAACTCGAGGTACCCATTGAAAACCACAAAGCATTTTGTTGTCACCGGAAAACTTATCAATACAGTTTTGCTTTAATCTTTTGCGGTTTGGTTATTTGGCTGGTCGTAAAGGCATGTGCTTGTTTGCTTAGGGCAGTGGTTCCCAAACCTTTTCTGATCGCGTACCACCCGTGGGTCCCGTGTCGCCACGTACGGTCTTGTTCCAGAAAAGCGCAATCTACCACATATCATTCGATCAAAAGTTTGGAAACCAGAATTGGCACAAATGCAACATGAACAAAATGCCAGTGATAAATTATAATGGCCATTTTTGAACACCAGCAACGAAAGTACACAAAAATTCCGGAATTTAGCAACAGAACCCCATAAGTAAAAACTATAGCTGCACATATATTTTTTGTGAAGAAAAACAGAAAGTAGGCGTATTCGCGTACCACCTTGAAGACCTTCGCGTACCACTACAGTGGTACGCGCACCACAGTTTAGGAACCATTGGCTTTGGTACTTTCCGTACATTTTTGTTTATTGGTCGATTTTAACATCATACCGGACGGGTGCTCCGTAGTTTCTGCGATTTGAGCAAACTAGGGACCAGGCGCGTAGCCAGGGGGGAGCAATGGGGACAATTGCCCCCCCCCAATTCCGAAAGTAGCACTAACAATTTTCGGGGTAATCAACCTCTTGATGTGTAAGCCAAAGAATTGCGCCAGTGCAAATCAACCAAACTGATGAAAAAAACCTATGCTACTTCAATTGGTCAAGCCTGATCAAAGCAGTAGGCCTATGTTTTACCAGTTG
>JGI24021J15306_10006235_pt1 | contig 14315 bp, 10 predicted proteins | sample Ectturendosymbi1_FD_15306 | JGI IMG/M metagenome (IMG submission 15306) | reverse complement strand
TGTGCTTGCGCGCTTTGATGCAGTCAGATTGTTTATATTCGTCCTTATTCTTTGAACACTACAACTGCATTTTGCCTTGTGACTGAGTGCTCGGACGTTACAGTGTTTATTTGAGAGCGTGTGTGTGCCGAGCGTTGTGTTGTGTGTTGAGAGCGTGTGTGTGCCGAGCGTTGTGTTGTGTGTGCCAAAACGCTTTCGTACTTTACCTGGCCTTGGCCAGGGTTGGAATCAGTGTCCTACTCTGGATGTAGTGTTGTACCAAGTCAAGTGTTAGCGAAGAACACTGTTGAGAAAGTGTCTGTAACCCAGTGGTTCTGCCTCCAACGCCGTTATAAGACGTTCTGTTTTGTCTGTTTTCACCAATCTGCACTGTGCAGACAGTGTGTGGTTGTACTCTGTGGACTTCGTGTCTGTTTGAAAACATTCAAATTAAATCAAGTTTGAATTTTGTTATCAGTTGCTGCAGATCGATTGCAGGCGTGTTGGAAGCAGTTGTGCTTGCACAAGAGTGTTGGATTTGTAATTAGGTGAAGCCTATAGATTCAGTGATGAGTTTGACTAAACTGCAGAATCTTTGAAGGCTTTTATGAGAGTTTATATGCATGAACAGTTGCATGTTTGCATTAGTCCATTTTTTGTCTTAATATTATTTTTGCATTTTTCCTCATTTGAAACCTTTGACTGTAAGGATGCTGTGGCTTTTTCAGGTTTTCGCTCATCTTCTGTAAGATCTTTTTCGATGTAAGATTTTGTAACCTGTTGTGTACTGTGAAAGTTTCAATGCAAAATGTGAGAAGTATGTTTGTTAGCAAGCACTGTGAAAGAACTGCAGAAGATGAAGTGGCTTTTTCTGAGCTTGTTTGTTTCTGGACTGGCTGGCGTTTGTTTCAGTGATTCAGGTACATCTTAGAGATGGTTTCATGGCTGCCCACCCAAAAAAACTTAATAAAAGAATTTATTTGCATTGCAGTGTCAAATACTTACAGGATTATGTGTTTGAATAAGCTGTAGATGAACACAATGCAATAAAATACAAAAACAACCATTGCCTTGTAGTGTCTGAAGCATCCCGGGCAATGAAGCATGTAGTAAAAGCAACCGTAAACGTTAGTGTTTGTCCTTTCTCATATTTTATTCATAAAACGCTTCTGTACCAGCAGAGCTTTCGTATTGCACTTTAGCCGTATATTATAAGACCCCTTGGTTAAAATTAGCGAGCGCGTAATAATCTCTTACGACCTTGGGTTTGCGCATTTTTTCCGTTGTTTTGTGATACCCATGCGAGCGACTTCAATTAAAGCCCCGCACGATTTGTCAAATCGTTGAGCAGGCACGGTTTGTTTAACGTTTTGCTTGTTTCAAGCTTAGTGCAGTAAATCAACCAACGTATTTCAACTGCGTTCGGCACTGTTCTTCGCAGACGATGACGATCTCCTTCAGCCGTCGCGGTCGCATGGTTTGAACATGCCGTGGAAAGAGATGGAGAGAGTGTATGCTACTTTGGTTCCATCCGACCTGAATATGGCCACAATTTTACCTTATGAAATCATACACACACCAATTCCCGAAGTGCTCAATTCTGGTTCGTTTGCCACTACGTGCTTCTCTTATTTCCGTGCAGCTGTCTCTTTTGTTTTGGTTTGGGCATAAACACTTGCAACGCATAGAGCCAAGGAATTGCTTAACTCTGTTTTGGCCTTTAGGATTTGAATGTGTTGATTGTCTTACGGGATTGAGTACAAATAAATCTTGGACTAATGTGTTCAACCAAGTGCGTTACCATTCAGAATGTTATAGGGGTCAAAATAAGGTTCCAGGGTTAAAACCCGTAAAGTTCGTAAGGTAGTTTGCCTGCAAAATTAAGAATTAAGTTTTTGAGTTGGTCTGTAATTTGGAAAATTTATTTGGAGCAATTGTCCAGTTTGCCAAAATAAATGCAGGTCTTGTTTTAACATTTTCGTAACAGTTTCATGTACGACTATAATTTCAAAGCTTGCCGCACCTTTTTGTTGATTTCAAGTTCTTGCTTGAACCTTATAGATGACATGTTAATGTCGAGTTTATTGCAATTTTTTGCTGCTGTTTAGCAAGGTTCTACGCTTGAGTGTTATAAACCGAGTAGGCTGAAATCACAAAGCCTTTCTCGATCATTGCAGTAGCTCCAAATGCATATACGCTCGCTGTAATCTACACCGAGATTTCGTGGCACCTGAGAAGATTACTGTGTTGCAACGGCGCTGCACAATACCTTTGCGCCAGTGCCTTGTAACGAACTTTCACTTCGTTCCAAATGCGACTCTGCTGATAAATAGTTTCAGCGTGTTGTGTTTGTTTCGTGCCCTGTACCTGACTTTTGATTGTTTGTCTTGAAGTCCTAATTATAGCTAAAAGTATTTCCCTAACAAAGATACTTCCCTAGAAAACGCTGCTCAATTGTTTGATCTCGACAGTGACAAAGCATGACAAAATCTGACCGCTTTTCTAATTTTATTTGACGTGGAAACGAAGATAAAATCTCATATATGCTTCCGTAATCTTCTTTGTGCCAAGTCCTATCGTGACAGCATGTTAGTTCAGCACAGTCCCGTCTTTTGTGTGCTCATGCCGAACCTTTCTGCTTTGGAGATGTGTTTGGACGGACTGATGTTGGGCAAGCTGATTCTCAGGGCACTTATTGTGATTGTCCTCATAGGCTTTGCCATGAAACTCGTGTCTGCGCTCAAGTAGCGTAGATGGAGATGCATTGCTCGATTTTCACGAAGTCATCCGCTCGATGCTTTACCAAAGTTGTCACGGTTTCAGAAGTTTGGCGCATTGCACACATCAAAGTAGCACGTAGCGCTTTCAAATCGAAGTGTAACTTTCTTGGGTAGACTCCACGGCTAACATCATGTACGCACGTATGTTTTCACAGGTCATTTAAGGATGAAACGAAGTATGTTTGACCAAAGTGGAGGTATGTTTTTCGCTTGTTTCAACTCGCACATAGAGTGCGCATGACGAATTTGTAAGCCTTTTGTGTTTGCTTGAAGGTTATTGCGTAATAATCGGTCAGTGACATTACGTTTACTTTGAAATTCTTGTAGGGTTTGTCAATAGTGGGTCGCAAGACCTTTTACTCAAGGTCGCGAAATAATTCAAATTTATATTTTAAATTTGCCATTCTCATTAGTCAGAATAAACACAATCATTTACTGCGCGCTAAGTTTCATACAATTTTGTGCAAGAAAATTGCTAGAATTAATAGTAGTCTTAAAATTTATATATAACTACAAAGTATTTTCCCCAAAATTATATGCTCAATAAATATTTGGGTCGGGAGAAATTAGAACTGTTTTTAGCGTCACGTCAAAAAGTATTTGCGGACCCCTGAACTAAAGTAAAAGGCTGGAGACGAGCCTGCTAAATATATGAAAGACGGACTGGGCCGCACAAGCTATTTAGTGGGAAAAAGATTTCAATTTTTTTATGCGTCGGCTGAAACAATCGGTAACTGATAAAAAATAAACTACTGCTGTACGTGTGGCCTTCGGCTCTTTGTTGACGAGTCGTTCCCCGTTCATTGATGTCTTGTGCTTGAACCCTTCGAGTGATCTCAAGTGCACGCGAAACGAACAAGTTATGTCTAACGTTTCATAGATGTGCCAATAAGTCTTCTGGTGGTATATTTTGTTGCTTTTCACTTGAAGCACTTGGCTTTGACTGTTGCCAACCGCACGGTAACAAAGAAACGCCGCCCTGTTTATATTTCCATCACTTACTGGCGCCAATGTCGCAATGCAGACGGTTTCAAAGATTGATTGTTGCACGTCACTGAGTTTTACAAACTGCTTTAACGACGATTACACACTAGTATAACGACGCTTTGAACTTCATCATGTTTTTTTTTACTGCGCTGTTGGAAAGGGGACGCTCGGCTCCAACGCTACACTTGTTAGCTAACACCTCCAGTTCACGAATTTGTCAATATGTGCACTGTGTATTATCCGCGTCTGGTGCTTTGTGTTCGATAGCCCAAACAATGCCAGCAGCAGTGACGCAACGGCAGGCTATTTGCGAAATCACTCAGTAATCAATAAAAAATGTTTTCCGCGTTGCTGGTCCTGGGTGTTTTCTTCTGTCCTCAATTTGCTTGGGGAGAAAAAAACGTAAATCTTAGGGATATTTTGCGAACTTTGAAATTTGACTCGTTGTTTTTAAGCTGTCCTTGGTGACAGAATGTCAAAAATTGCTCAAAATGTTTCTGCATCTTATTGTCGTTTAAAATATTTTCTTTTCGACTCATTTGTTATGATTTTAAAGAAATAGACTCAAACCTTTATGTCAATGTTTCTTAGTCTTTGTTTCCAGTTAACGACTGCAAAAGTTTCAAAAATGAAGTTTGCGATCATGAAATGTTCCTACTTTATGGCTTCATCAAATACAAATAACGGTTCCAGAGGCAAAAAAGACTTTGGAATGCCGTATTCATTCGATTGGAAGCCGCGCCCCTGATTGTAAGCCGCCCGAAATGGTGGTAAAAAATTAATGCAAGCCGCCCTTGATTGTAAGTCTCACTTGAACACAAGCTACCCAAGCTTCTGAGATACTTTCGCGTACTAGCACGTTTCGCGTTTTTGGCGACCCTGGCAATGGTGTTACATCACTATAACTGCTTCGGTTCATCATAATCCCTCCTGTGACGGAGTGTGCACGTGACGGTGAATACAACAGAATGCGAGTTTGGTCGACAAAACGTAGCCAAGGAAAGGCTGAGTGTCATCTTGACTAGACCTTTCGGTAAGGCAAAGAAAAGCGTACGCCGCCCTTGATTGTTAGCCGCACGAAATAATGAAAAAAATACTTTACAAGCTGCGACTTACAGTCGAATAAATACGGTATAGAAAAGTACAGAGGCCGTATAGTAGCTGAGGCCTAAAATGTTTGCTACGCAATGAATTTTGTTTTTACCTGAAAGTAGCCCAGAATCCAAATCAACTGAAACGTCATTCTCGCAAAAATAAAAAATGCTGTTTTTGCAAAATGTGCTTGTTGGGACTTTGGAGATGTAACCCATTTTTTCAAATTTTTAACTTTTTTTGAGTGTGTGTGTCAAAATATTCTTGTGAAGCTTGCGTTTCCTGGGACATTGTAAGTGAACGCTTGCAAGGCTTATGTTTTAAGTATCCATCCCAACTCGACAGCAGTTTTCTCTTACACCTTCTTTACGCGAATCTGCTGTTCAGCGTCTGGGTTAAGTCATGTCTACAATCACCGGGCACGGGCGATCAATCGTGCAATCATGATTGCATTTTAACCATTCATGCAGCAATTGCCGGTACTAATGGCGACGCAATCTGTGCGATTTTGATTTGCAGAGGGTAGTGGAGTGGACGACAGCACCGGCCCTACTGAAACGACGACTGACGAAGCCTTCAGCGGAGCTGGAACAACGGAAGTCCCTGCAACAACGAGTGCTGCAGCGAACGAAACCACGGCATCATTACCAGCAGACCCCGCTACTGTTACAACTGCGGGAACAAAGCCGCTTGATACAAGTGCTGCCACCACCGGCAACGTCTCTGCGACCACTGAAGATGCACCAAGTGACGACCCCACGGGGGCCCCTGCCACCGCAGACCCGCCGCCAGTAATCACAACCGCTACAGTGTTCGTTGAAACCGCGTCAGCGCCCGCTTCAGTGACGTCTCCGACCGCGATTTCCCCGACTGCAGAGTCATCTGATTTGTCCACCGCCACCACTACTACTGCTGCTGCTGGTGATGATGTGCAGACTGTCGCCGATGCGTTCTCGACAACCGTTCTCGAAATCTCCACAGAAACAACCCCGGTATCTGACCCTGAGGAATCCGGTGGCGTAGACACCACCGTGGAGCTCACCCCCTCAACTGCGCCCAGCACCGCTGCAGCGACGACCTCTGCAAACGTGAACACAACAAACGCGAGTACAGCTGAGCAAACAAGTGCCGCTACCTCCGCTCGTGAATTGATTGTCACATCAGGTATGTGTGTTGTCATAAACGACAACAATGTATTGTGTTGTCTTTGCATCAGTTCGGTAATCTTTGTTCCTGACTACGTTTCAAGATGGCCGCCCATTGAGATCATGGCGTGCGCGCCAGTCGCGTTGCTTTTGACCAATACTTCTCGATTTTGGGAAGCAATGCCATGCACCGTTTTTTTTCTGGGCAGACGAAATGTCATGACTGACTGAATTTGATTCGAGTTTGTTTTTACCCTTTTTTTGTCTGAAATTTATTTTTTGTACCAAGTTTTTTTTTGGTTGAAACGTGGTCGGTGTGAGTGTCAAACAAGAACACAAAGCAGAAAGTCTGTATTTTTGACTTGTTTTTGCGCAAAACTGGGTGGAAAACCAGAGCGTCAGAATTGTGGCAACCGATGCGGTTTTTGACAAGTTTGACCTTTAATCGCTTCGCAGTGAAAAACCAGTGTACCATGCATGCGTGTCACACCAGCTGAATAAATTTCCGTTTAGTTTGGATAACTACTTGAAACCCTTTAAGGCCGGCAAAAGGCACGGTTTTGACGTTCAAAGTTGTTATCGGCCATAACTCGCGAGTGGATTGCGCTTGAGAGTCAGTGAAGACATCCTAGGATTTTTGCAAGAGAGCAATCGATCCCATGAGTTTAGGAAAGGTACCTTAACATTTGAAAATTATAAGAAAAATGCAAACTTTTGATTTTCCGGAAGCGACTTTTTGGCAATTTGCCTTAGAATTCAATAATTGCTTTCACGCTTACTTGTCAGCTTTTTCGAAACGTTTTTTTTTGGCTTGGACTACGTCTGAAAACCCTAAGTAACAAAAAATTCCAAACATAAATTCCAAACAATGTTTGAATAAGCTAATTTTCCAGAGCAGTGATTCTCAAATTTTTTCAGCTTGCGGCGCAGAATTAAAAATAATCGCGACACACTTCCTACGAAACAAAGTTGTTCAGAAAAATTAATGCGATGGGTGCGACTATTTTGGGAAACAAATGAGATTAAAACGAGGTTCCAGAAAATCCATATTCACAGAGCCATAAAGATGGCAATTGCAAGATTGTTTTGTTGGCTTTGACATCGATTGAGTACAATTTGTAAGCAGGTTGCCAAAACACGTCCAAGTTGTTTTGGGGAACAATGCTTGAAAAAAAACCGGGTCGTTTTGTACATCAGTGAGCTGTATAGGCGTCCGCAGAAATTTTCCAGGTGGTGGCAATATCAACATTTTGCTTATCGTTTTCAGGTTGCTGACAAATGGACGCTCATAAAAAGTTTTGCCCTTACTATACCGCAAAAATATTCCCATGAAAGCACGCGCTCCATTCACATCCTTTTTAAAATCGCATTCAGGTGGAAGTGTATACAAGTTTGCCACAAGGGTGTACTTTCTGCCATCCGTTACAGCTTTTGCTGAACTGACGTATAATTTAATATCGTCATCATTGCCAACTGCAGAGAACTGAGTCTGAATTGACTTGAAATATCCACAACTATGTTTGTGGTGATGTCATTAGCAGTGACGTCAGAGAAGCGGTGGGGCAGGGGGTGCAGTAAAAAATGCTTGATTCTGTTCAGCAACAATGTTGACCTCAAAAATAACGACAAAAATTGTAGAAAACCATTCTGAATCTTCTGGGTGCGCAAATAGCTGCAATAAATTTGTTTTAAGTCGATCTTTCTAAACAATGAAATGACCTATGGTATTGTTATGTAAAGGTACCAGTGCCCCTTTGCTCCCTTTATTAAAATTCAAGGGGGCTGTGCTCAGTCATATTCAGCCACTCTCCCGTGTCCCTGGTCATTAGACGAGCTGGTTGAACCTCACTTCTCAATGTATAGTCTGGCATGTTTTCTATACTTCGGCTGTCAGAAATGCTTTTTCTGTTCATAAACAGCCTAATACCCCTTTTTGAGCACTTCCTGCAAGCAAATCACAGTTAAAGAAAATTCAACGGCGAGAACAACATTACCGGTGGAAAAAGAAGAAAGTAAGAGGCCCTCGCAAAACTTTCAAGCAAGGAGAAGTAGACATGTCCCATAGGCCTATGTTGACACGACTTTCGCACAACTTACTAAAGTTAGAACACCACGCAAGATTAAAAAAAATGAGCATATAAATTGCAATAACTCGCTACAGCAAATAGAGCTTTGCACTTATTCAGAAGCCAGAAATAAATCTTAACGGTTAAGACGTATTACCACAAGGCGGCATAGTTAATAAGCCACGATTTGATTTTATACCGTGCGAAAAGAAGCCTGGATAAGCGTTTGTTTTGAATAAGCCATTCACTCAGGTACAGGGCCGCAACCAGCTGATATTTTCGTGGGGAAAAATAATCGTAACATGATGTTGTACTATTTTCGGTAGGGAAATGATGATCAACTTGTTGTTGCACCTAACGTCTGAAAAAGGTTTAAAATTTCGCGAGGGTTGCAATTGCCCTGCTGTCTTGTGTAGTGTGAGTGTCATGGCGGCAAATATCGTCATTGCAAGATATAAATCAATTAATCGGAATGGAGCTGCTGACGTCAGGTTTTCTGGAAAATTTTGGTTCTTAGTCCCAAATTCCAAGGGGTGCAAATGCCCGTTTTGCCGCCTTTCGGACGCCCATGATAAGCTGCTCTTCCTCTTCTGTTTAAATATTGCTTAATTCATTGATTCCAAATGGATTAAGTACCCAGCTGAACATCTCTGAAAACCTTATAATTATATCATTTTAATCGGACTAAATACAATTGCTTTCCTGTTAGCCTAGCTCAGCGTTGAAGTCAACATGGTGAAAGGTGGGACGTCTTGTTTCAAAATACATTACTACATAGCAATTATAATGTGACAATCCAATTATAACGTGACAATAACCCTACTACATCGGCAAGGCAATAGGAAAATACCATATTATCAGTTGTCCAATGTAGGGTTCCGCAAATAGTGGGTCGCAACCCAAATTTGGGTCGCGAGACCTTCAACACTGGGTCGTGAAAAAATTCAAATTTACATTTTAAAATTGCCATTCCCAGTTAAATTGGATAAACGCAATCATTTACTCCTTGATGTCCAAAGTTTCATACAATTTTGTGCAAGAAAATTGCTATTGTCAACAGTAGTCTTAAAATTTATAATTAATTATAAAGTATTTTCCACAAAATTATGCGCTCACAAAATGTTTGGGCCGCGAGAATTTAGAGCTATTTTTTAGGGTGCGCCAAAATATAATTACGGACCCCTTATCTAATGGATAGAGTGCACTCAAGTCTTGCAGGCTTGCCTAATTGTAATGCAAAGTGTTTGTTTTCAAAAAATCCAAAAAGTTCCGCGGCACACCTGAGAATCTCTCACGGCACACTAGAGTGCCGCGGCACGCAGTTTGAGAACCACTGTTCTAGGGGATTAATTAATTCTCGTCAAAAACGTCCATAACATTTTTTCCTTTCAATATTTTCAATTTGGTGGGATATTGCAAGACACCGAGGGAAACCTGTTCTGCAATTTTCTGACGTTTCGTGTGTGTTGATTGGGTACAATTTACCCTTTCAGAGACCCGAAGCAGGTAAAAGCATCTCAAAAGTTTTGGGTCGTTTGTCCACCAAACAAATTTTGCCCCAAAAGTCATTTCCCCCCCAAAAAAGAAATAAACTTCATTTTTTTCAATTATTTTCGCAAATTTATGGTCACGACTGACTATTTTCACATAGAAACTATTTCCAACGTGTTTCGTTTCCGCTCCACGGCATTTTGAATAATAACAACGATTTTTTTGGTCACGTGAAAAACTGGCTTTCCTCCAAAAAGACGTCATCATTACGCGAAACACCTCAAAAATGCGTTGCTGTGTTGCAAATGCGAAGCTGTGTATTCACTGACTCTCTAGCGCACTCCGTGTGCGAGTTATGGCCGATGATGACTTTAAAAGTCACGATCGTGCCTATTGCGGGCCTTGAAGGGTTTTTAATTAAGATTTTGTGCTTGCATCAGTTTGCTCAGCGAATATGTTGGAAGAGATTTTGTTTTGTTTGCTTGTTTTGTTGATATTTCTCTGATTTTTTAGCATAGCCATAGATTTTTGATATTTTGTTGTTTTGTTGAAAGGACGTTTGATGACATTCGCTTGTTACATAAACTTCTAAATTATTAGCTTTAGCAGGTAAAACGGACTTGCTCAAATTTATGTGTGTTTAAGTTCTGCCAAGTTATTTTCCAATTGAGTATATCTTTGGAAAAAAGTATGAATGTGTCATTTGAGAAATGTATTCACGACCAATGCGGTGCACCTGACAATAATTTAAGACTCTCATGCCACGATACCATGATATGTTTTAACAACTGTTATACGTTGTTTTGTTGGCAATTAGAATTTGGTTTATGTAGCGTCTCTTCTGTATTGTTTAACAAAGACACAATGACGTCTGTCGCTGGGTACATGTTTCAAACGAAATTAGAATTTGCTTCTTTGTAATTTCTCCTTCCGAAAAAACAAATACAAAAAAATGCTCAAGGAAGCTCGGGGGGGTGATTCGATTTTTTCTGGGTTGCGAACAATAGAACGTTGTCCAGCTCGCCTAATGATTTGAAGTGAACATTGCCTGGGTCGGTCAAAATCATTCCAAGTCATGGAAGGTTTGATGAAAAATATTTTAATACATACTTTCAGGATGGAAGTGGTGAGCATAGGGTGTTGTCAACATCTATCGTAGTTTAGGACATCGTTATTCTTAATGGTACTTAACCTGGAAAACTGATAGTTAGAATAACTGTTCAAACGTACCAATCCCCAGTTGCAGCAGAGGCAGTGTAGCTTCAACACAAACACTTGCTTATCGACGGTTAGAATATATTTGTATTTGTTGATTTGCAGAGTTCGCGATACAAATATTTGTTGACGCTACGACAACTGAATTTCAAACCAACTTTGAAAGAGCGATGGAGCGTCTTTTAAACAACCGCTCATCATCTACTACAACTGAAAGAACAAGACGGAAAAGAGCAACTCCAACCAACATCACCGTGCAGGTTGTTGCGAATGAGTATGGTTTGTTGGAATGCTGTTGAATCGCATGAAATGTTATGCTATGATCCTGTTGTTTTTTGATTTTCCTATGCTTTGCACGTGTTGCAGCAGCATGTTCTTCGCTTCGGAAACCCGTGACCCCTGATTTCTGCACCGCGTTTGAAGCTACCGTTTCAATTTAGCGCCCACACGCCTATAAAAAGTGGATTATTGCTTTTCAAACATGTTGAAAAAGTTTAAGAAACTTTTGTCACGAAAGGATCAAGGAATGTTTTAGTTTTTGCGAATTGGCATTACGCCATGAATCAGATTTCTCTGTAGACTATTCTTTTTATGGTGGTTTGCTTCGTCCAGTTTATAGAACAAAGATGCACTTCTAGATATTGACGTTTCAAATTCGCTATCTCTTTGTTCTCTGAAATAATCTGTTGTAGAACGATGACGACAAGCAGTCAGTGTTTGACACCGTTATGTTTGTTTTTCGGGTCAACTTCCATCTATAAACGGCTCTCCTATCCAGTGCTATGGAGCCGGAGCCCAAGCAATTGTGGATGGTCGGAGCCAAAATTTCTGGATGGTGGAGCCGGAGCCTGAAGTTTGGGTTCCGGATCCATAGATATAGTTTGTGTGGCAAGCGAGTTATACAAATACTACAGTGTTTTTACTGATTTTTGGACCAAATTTTTCTGGATCTGGAGCCAAAAACTACTAGATGTTGGAGTCGGAACCGGAGCCAAAAAGTTTAGATGCCCGGAGCAGGTGTCAAAAAGTTTAGATGCCCGGAGCAGGTGTCAAGCGAAATTTTTGACCTCTGCGAAATTTTTGACCTTTTATTGTTTGTCAGTTCTTTTTCTTCTCAGAGTAAAGGAACAAGGTGTGGCGATTACTTTTTTGATGTGTGCTGTGTAAATTAAAACTTTTGAGTTCGATGTCAGATACTCACAGAAAGCTATAGTATGGGAATAACTATAACCACTGAAAAATTTTGGACTTATTCCTGGAATTCAATTTGTTTGTTTTTCCAACCCTAACCCAAACCATGACCCGACAAACTTGCCTAAACACCAAAACCTAAGCCCTAATCATCAGTTCTCAGCGTATTTGATGTGTAGAATATTGCTCTGTGCATGCGCACATTGCGCGAAGCCAGAAATTTCGCAAGTCAAAGATTTTACCTGAAATCGGAGCCTGAAATTTGTGTGCAGGCTCCACAGCCCTACTCATGTCCACTGCGTCTTAAGTTAAGTTTTATCGAGAGTATTGTTGAAATATCATAGGTGGTGTGTGTTAAAACAACACACGTGCTGTGTATTGAAACATCAGATGTGGTGCAGCATCATTCCTATTCATGCTTTGTTTGACTGAATTATATGTTTCAGTGAAATGCGTTGCATCAAAGCAGCGGAACTGTTTTGCAACAAATGCTAATTTTTCCTTTCAGGTTATCAACTCGTTCAACAGGAATTTAACAGTGACAGTTGAGTACATCGCATCAGACGGCGACGACAACTTGACGGCGCAAGCGATCGTGTCTGTTTTTGAAGAACGCAACGTAACGGAGGAAAGCTACGTTGATGTCTTGAGCGAAGAATTAAACGTGACTGTGACTGAAGTCCTTGTGCTTTCACAGCCAAGTAAGCGCTTAATGTCAAACAAACTAAATTGTAGAAAAACTCTTTTTCGGTGAATGTAACAATCAATAGATGGCATATTGTGATGAGTGATGAGGTACTTCCTGCATTGAGTGATTCTGGCACTTCCTACAATAAGTGATATCTTGAATACGTTTTTGTAGAACTCGCTTCTACGACTACATCGCCTTCAAGCACTGATGCAGCAGGTAATGGACCGCTGATGTTGGTTTGTTGTGGTTTCATTTTTTTCCTGTCACTTTCTTTCCTTGATGAATCAACATATTTTCCACTTCAGCTTGTTGGCTATACTTACAGCCAAATGCCTGTTGATTCTTTCTGTATTATGTTGAAATTGCTTTTACTGTGGTCACTGCGACACTTTCTGACATATTTTGTGACATGCGATATGACCTAGTTTCGTTTCCTGTCTGTTTCATAAACTTAGGTGTGCTGTCTCTTTGATGTTTTCTTTGCAAGTGCACGTTGATTACAGACGTGTACCAAAAATTTGTACGTTTTCATTGCTTTTCTGGCTTATTTTCATAAAAAAATATTAACCAAAAATGGCTCGTTGGGTTGACAGCCATGGCTAGATAAGATTTGCCAAAAAATTGAAAACTAACCGCAATCATGACTTCACCCAGAAAAAACCTCTTAACCAAACAAAAAAATTTTTTTAATATTGAACTACAAGACCTTCCGAATGCGCAGAGTGTTTGAACAGCTCTCTAGCTCAATCGGCTGGCAAGCTATGTTGTTGCGAATTCAACAAAAAAGTGACGCAAGCGGGATTTCAGTGGTTAGGCGCTTGATGCTATGATTTTGATCAGGAATGAAGCTTAAAAGCCAATACACTTCAAGCTCTTAACAGTGCGTTCTTAACTGTTATTTTCACCCGGTCAATACGTTTAGAGGAGCGTCTGCAGCACATGTTTAGGGACGGAATTGTATGACAACGATTTGCAAGTTTTATCGAGTCGTCACCAATTGAAAGTTTAGATATATTGCTGAAAACCGTGTTCATTTTTTGCAAATTGTTTATTGAAACCCTCCGTTGATGGTGGTGCTTTCATGAAAAATTTTTTATTATTCGTTGGCTGCATTTAATGTTTTTTTTCATTTTTCCTCAAGGAACAGTTGATTCAACCACCTCAACAACAGCGTCAGGTACCGTTGTCTTGTGTATAACTACTTCTTTGCGATGTAGAATATTCCGTGAAAATGCTTAACACAGATTTCATCAGTTCTTGCACATTCATTATCTCTGCTAAAAGCAAAGAGGTGGTCAATTGGTTTCTCAAGCATTATTTTATATGTTAATCTGACACTCGCAATTTGACATATGGTCATTCTTTTCAACTAATTTAAATTTGTTTCTGATGTAGGTACCATACACTGCGTTCAGTCATGGCTATAATCTCCTTTGCAAGTGTATATCAATCTGAAATTACTACTGTGGATTCATGTTTTCCGGATTTGTCTGCAGTTTTTCAACAGGTAACCTCACTATTCCGTCTGTCTGCAGATTTTACTGAACGAACAGCAAATGCAACAACAGCAACATTTACCTCTCCAGAAGTTACCACTGTTGTCACAACACCAACTGGTACTTCAAACTTCACTGAAGGAACTGCAAATGCAACAACAGCAACATTTCCCACTCCAGAA
>JGI24021J15306_10006232_pt1 | contig 14318 bp, 10 predicted proteins | sample Ectturendosymbi1_FD_15306 | JGI IMG/M metagenome (IMG submission 15306) | reverse complement strand
TTGATGGGGGGGGGGGCAAACAACAACCATGTCTTAATATTAAAATATTTAATGCCCCTTGTTTTGAAAGCACATCCATAAAACGTGCACTTTTCTGGCGCTTTTTCTGAATAATTAAGTTAAGATTTAAGACTGCAAATAGAAAGACTATTTTTGTTGAGTTTTAAAAGTGTGTTTTTAGTAAAGTTCTTAGCTTCTACTCTGAATGAAAACCACCATTTGAGCGTAAAATTTTCCTGCAAAAACGCATGTGAAAATCTCGATGCCGTAACTGCACGGTCTGAGGTTTGCTTTTTGTAGTCAGTATTGCAGTTGAGCAAGAAGACATCGTGCCTGCCATTATGATTGCGTTTTCTATATTTACACGCTTCTGATGTACACCAGCAATACAACCTCAATCGAAGCCGAGTACAGCGACTTTGCATTAAATTTCATCCAAATAACTTGGTTCACCTACGTTTTTGCCAACATTCGCAGGGTGCCCAAGTGGCTTCAATGTGCGGGGTGCAGCTTAGGCCTAACGATATGGTAGTTTTGCCTGATATTTTGAAATTGTTTTAATGGTTTCCTTTTTGAACTAGGTTAAAAATATGCAAAATATGACTTTATGACCTAACACGGAAAAATGACTTTTTATGACTATAACTTTTGTTATCGACTTCGTAGGGGAGCATTTTTGTTTCAAAAGTCGTTTCATAGCTTCCTGAACCACAGAAAAAAATATGACTAAATGGCCTTACCCGTTAGTGCTAAAATAACAAAATCCATTTGACTGGGAACAAATTCACTTTATTTCAGGGTGGACAAACTACGGCGCGTAGGGCAGCCACACGAATATAGATAGTACATATTCAATCTGGCCCTCGTCGAAAATGTTTAGCCACCCCTGCTTTAGTTTCATTTTAGTCACATGCACTTTATCAAGAAAACAGATGCAAGCAATCTGTAAGTTATGGCAGTGTCGTTTTTGCCCTGAGCACTTGCAAAATATAAAGCATCTTCCTACTTGATTTCAAATTTGCTGTAGGATAGGGTGTCAATTAACATCTGATGAAACTTGAAACACTTTCAGGCTATGCACAGGTCGGACTCTGATTAGGCCTACTTGAAAAAACTGTTTTTTTACTCTCCGGCAAGGTATGTGAAATTATTGATGAAAACGCTATGGCTCCACATGTTTGTGATTGAGCCGCCACAGACACAGCCACGTAGCTTACGTTTAATCATCACAAATAAATATCTAGAATGAATGTTATTGTTGCCAAACAGTGTTTATTATAGCCTCATTGCGTAATAAAAAGACTGAAACTAAATTGCTTCTTAGCCAACGTCTAAGTTTCAACGCATATGAAACGTATATCACTGCCATAGCTTTAAAACTATACAAAAACAAAAATCTACAATGTTCATTTAGGCTACGGCTGATGCTGCAGACAAGGGTAAGTAATATAGTATTTCCGCACACCTGAGACATCAGAGAGGAATTTTTTGCGATAGTCTTGAAATGAAGTTTACTTCATTAGGTGGGATACAGCAAGCTGGTGCGCCAGAAATAGCTGCGAAAAGCGTTACTCTTTATTCTTACTTGCAGTTAGTAACTACAAGCACTTAGATACTACTTTATATTTCATTATCATTAAGTTCCATACGGAGCTTAAACCTCAGGTAAAGGTCAGCCATGATAAGAATTCTCCAGCATACACACTAGACACAAGGTTTGATTAATCATGGACAATTGATAAACCATACTGCTTTGATAAGGTTCCACTAAAAGCTGAAGTAGGGTAGGCTTCTTAAGCAGTTTCATTGATTTGAACTGAAGTATTTATATGGCTTAAACATCAAAAGTTTGATTAACCTGAAAAATTCTGGTTCAACTTTCGCACTGGGGAACAATTGCCCCCATTGCCCTCCCCCTGGCTACACGCCTGGCAGTACCTGATTCAAAAAAGTAATGTCTGTTTTATCACGCTCAAAAATTTCAAGTGTTTTGAGCGCAAATATTTTGCATGTTGCTGAGAGTATAGAGGTAGTTAACAGCTTAAAGTATTTTCAAGTTTTTGTTACTCTATCCTTATGCTTTTTCGCAAAAACGGCGTTATTGAACTGAGAGGGAAAAATTAGTAAGTAAACACGCCTCTTCTATAAAGCGTCTAAAGTTGAAAACAAATATTCTTTACAAAAGCAAACAAAGTACAGCATCGCTTGAAAATCTGCTGACGGCATTTGGTTTCGAAGTTTAATTCCTGTTTGTCAAGGCTGCGTACTGTAGTCTACAGGCTGGTTGTCTGTCAATCAGTACAAAGCAAGATGAAAGAGTGTTGTTAGCAGATGTTACTGCACTGATATTTACTTTTGCAATTTTGTATCTTCGCCCTATCTGTCAGACCACAATTTCGTAGCTCCTCTCAAAAATATTGCCAAACGACCCTTGAGCATTTTTTGATATTAATAGAAATGAAATAAATGCAGTCTTTCAATCAGTCCTTTGGCAAAACCAACAGCTTCCAAGACGTTTGCAAGGTCAACATCACTGGACGATTGTGAGTTTTATTCTTCACGCTTACGTCCGAAGTGGCTTGTATGAACCAGTCGAAAGTGATGCAATGATTTATCACAATCCTGAAGAGAATTTGCTTTTGGCCATTATCGATCTATCGTTTTACCAATCAATTCGTACGCACACGAATGTTTTGAAGTGAAAATTTGAAGATCGTGGATAATATACTTCCTATTTCTTATCCGTAGGAAACGATTTAGCCAATGTGTAATGTATCAGTTTTTTTCAAGGTGTTTTAGGGACCTGATTCGGTTCCCTTGAATTGAAAATCGGGTCCCTAGAATCAGAGAAATCGGGTCGCTACAGGTCCATACCGGGTACCTAACATTTTTCTTAAAAAAACAATATACTGCAGTGTATATATTTAAGATCCTGAGATATTTTTCCTTTCAGTGTTCTACAATAATTGCCGGCTAAATTCAAATGACATAGGCAAGCATTGTATAGTTTCTTTTAACATTCGTCTTTATTCAGTGTTCGATAAAAATCTGGTGCTTTGCATTTGATGCGATCCCACGCCTTGCAATAGTGCGTTGCGTAATTCGCTCCGAAACTACAATATATCACTTAAAAGGTTTCATTTCTTACCTTAACGTAATACATAATTCTTTGTAGGTTAATTCAAATAGTGTGAGCAGGTAGGCGTTTCGAGAAAAGGAAATATTTTGTTCACGTTGAGAGATGATGTATGTTCGTGGACTGTTTTTGCACAAAAAAACAGTTTCATAATTTTGAACTTCGATCCCTAAGACCACGTTGTTGCCTATGCTCTTTATCTGGTCATTTTTCCTGCGCTTCATTAACTATTTGCGCTAACATGTAATGCTTAAGAGGTGGTAGACAATCAGCCACGGCATTGCAAAATGCGACTCATCAGACGGTGAACGATATTCAAAGGTCGTGCTCTGAAATTTCTCCAGATTGGAACAGGACAAAATTATTACCTACAGATATATTTTTTTCGAAAGAAAGCACAACGCTTTTTCCAGTAAACGTATGCGTTTTTTGTTTCCTTTTCAAATAATGTAGAAAGTAGTCAAACAAAAGGCTACTCACATTTATTAGAAGTTCTGACAACATCGACTTAAAAGATTTATTTCTATAAGCTACTCTCATAATTCCACACCAAAAAATCGCTCCAAAGCTGTTAATGTTAAACGATAAAACTGCATTTTGTAAATGTGCATTCCACTTACAACTATTGCGTTACCACGTCTTTAGTTTGCCCTTTTACCTATTACTTTGATCTAAAGGAAAGAGATATTTATTCATAGGTTTTTATAAATATCTGAATTTATTATAAAAGTTTAGAATTTTAGCATTACCAGTTCAGCATTTAGATGTCTCAAGTTCAGTTCTCCTACTATGTTGATTGCTTTTGGTCAACACTATAAGTCGCTAAATTATTAATTTACATTTTGCAGAAATTATTTTTTTGTTCAACAAAATCCAACAAATGTCAAAAATGATGTTTTTTCATTGCATCATTTTGTGAATTACTTTGGTTAGAGTTTTCAGTTCTGGTGAGGAGTAGTAGTCATCACCACTGCTACAACCTGCACATTCGCTACTGCAATTTTTGCTTACTTTTCTGTTGTTACAGCAAAAATTTATAATTGACAGGTTTCCCTTAAACTTGTATTTTATGACTGTATGAATAACTGAAAAACGCCGTTGTACCTCACAAGATAGAGTACAGTCAAAACTTGTAATAGGCAACAGTAACTTGTCCCACTTACCTCCACGTGTTTATTACATCCATCTTCGAACAAAAAGTCTTCTGGCCTATAGCGCGAAAACGTTTGGTTGGTTGCCTGTACTACGAAATTGCACAGTAAACCAAGAGAGAAGAGTAGCATCTTAGATTTAGTCATAACTAGTTATGCCGGTGGCTCTTTGACTTTTGAAGTAATCAATCGAGTAGTTCCAAACCCGATTTTGGTTCATACAAATATCTTTTACTTTGTAAATTTCAACAGTTGAGTCGGCTTTCTGGTTTCTTCAAATCTCTTCCACTTGTTTCGTTTGAAGTTTCACAAACGACTGTGATCTGTCCAAGGACCATAACGCTTTATAATATATCCGTGTTTGTTTTAGTACTAGAAGTATTTTTCGTTAAATCCAATTTTCCATCCGATTTTTTCAACGCCGAACAAGCTTTAGCTCCGTATCGCGTGATGCAACCATTTCACATGCCGAATTAGAACTACAAACGAAATCTGAGTTGTCCTAATTTAGCCGATGATGTACCGAAACTGTAAATTGACCTTCTAGTAAGAATCCCTTCTGCATTTATCGTTAAACTTCCGCTTTCCAAGATTTTCCCAGCAGCGTTCATGATTTGCTCCTGACTTTTGTCGTTGCATTCCGAGCAAAAGGTGAACTCCCTTATGCGTAGGTACCTAGACATACTTTGTCTCGATTGACCTAATTAAGTGGAATCTCACCAGATGAAAGCATCGTGGTGTAGGCTATTTAAACAGTGATGCGTGGTGCGTTATGTTTGTGTACTGGTGATTAATCTTCTAAGAGATTTATGGTTGCCAGCACTGAAAATGCTAGCACAGCCGGATACTATTCTCCTTGGTCGAAAATATAGTCCCTGATATATGTACAACAATGTTACCTACAAATATGTAGGTGGAGAAGAATGTCTCCATTCTAACAATATTTTCCCGAATGTATTCTAATATGTACGACTCATTGATTGATTTTGATTGAACATTAGGCCTTTTAGTTCCAAGTTGTCTACGCAGACGAATCTTGCTGAAATCATGAAGCTTTTGAGGGAAGCTGACGTATGGTGTACCTANCACTTTATCACCTGTGCCTAAAACGCACCAGACACTTTTGACTTCTACGAAACACAGTCTATCAAAAAATGAAGCAAACCGCGTTTTTTGGAGAATGTAAAGAATCTAATTNATTTTGCTTTTTCTGAAACAAGGAGACTTTTGGTAGCATTAAAAATTTTGTTTTCGTTTCATTTTTGCACAGACGCTCACCTTACCCTGAAGATTCTGCAAAACAATTTGTAATTTAAGCGCAGGAGTAATACGTAAATAACCACACAATGACAACATTTAAAGAACTGAAAAACACGCGAAGATTTTTAACATCAAACGCTAGATACATGTAGCGATGGAGTATTTGGTTACGGTTCACTAACGACTCGGTTGCATATGTCGAGAGTGGCATATCAATGGTGAGCAGAAGGGCACGATGCCCCGGACGCAGAATTTTGGGGGTGTCAAAATATTGCAACGTAACACGTTACAATATTATGACATGGTTCTTGTTAATTTGCTTGTTCTCTGTTTGTTTAAGTGGTTTATACAATAAAAGCCTTTTACACTCCACGCCGGGTCGGCTCTCAAATCTTGGTTCTGCGACTTCCTTACTTTCTGCATGCGTCAACTCAAAATTCCAGCGATCTGGAGAAGAGCACTAATAGTTGCGATCCCTAAGCCAGAAAAGCCACTGGTGGACTCAAAGACCTATCGTCCCAGTATCACTGCTGTGCATCCCCATGTGAATTGCAGCATCAAGCTCTTTTGAGATGTGAAGTTTTTGCCATCTACTTCTGATGTCTTTTATTTGAAACCAGGGCAACCATTCGACTAGAGATTTTAAGAGTTTGAGTTCACTGCCTTCCCCACTACACCATAGGGCTACTTAGGAAAATTCTTGCATTTGAAAAAATAAAACAAAAACTGCTTGGAAACCCTGTGGTTATTGGGCTCATCAGCGCTATTTATCCTTGGGCGGTGTTTTACTTTGCTTCGAATATCTGTCACTGCACGTTGCAAACTCAACAATTCTATAATCGATTTTACTCTTCTTTTGCAGAGACAAGACACACACTTCAAGTGGTCCAACACTCTCAGTTGCCTCCGAAGTATCGACAATTTTTGCTGACGGATTTACCACCAGATTGTCGACATCAGAGAGAAATAGTACAGTGACATCCCAAGGCTTGACTTCTGAGAGATGTATCGATTACAACATGTTTTCCGCAACAAACTGGACTTTCCAGCGTGCTAGACACATCTTTTTCAACCGGTCTGGTTATAAATATGAGTGGAAGAAGTGGATAAACAACCCAAAGCATTATGTTAAATCTGGCAAGACATTTAAGTTATGCGGAAATTACACCGGTGCCTTGTAAGTTGCATTTGGATGAGCTGGAAAGCGATCCTTGTGTCTGTGCGTGCTCTGAATAATCCCAAAAAGTTGCCTGAAGATATTAGTTGTAAGATTATTTCTGGACACATTTTACGACATATTTAGTCCACGTTTGTGGCCATCTTTGGTCAAAAATGTTTGACTGGTTGTGATGTAAAATAGATCAATATTTGCCTGGAATGCATTCCTCTGAGATCAACGAATGTCATTAAAAATCGATGAGCGATTAGGAAATTTTCGATTTTATGCTGGCGTGTGAAAATATCGCAACGTTTCGGGTAAATCTATTAAAGCGAATAGTACAAGTGAATAGAAGGTTTTATGTCAGTTGTGGTGGTTATTAATAACAAAAGAATGATGCAATGTTGCTACAATTTAACCGGATGTCATCCTTTTATTATTTTAATTAGGATTTCCGTTTCACATCCCTCAATGGCTCATACTGTTTAGAGGGGTGAATTACCAAAAATTAGCTTTTTGGTTCCATGTTCGCAATCTCTCAAATAAAAAAAGAATCTGCAGAATTTTCCTATTTGTTAATAACTTTTTATAAATATCTACTACTTTTATTGGAATCCCAGATCTTGCGAAATTCGGAGGTTTTCATTATGTATTTGTTTGCTCTATTGTTTTTCAGAAAGTGTCCGTATTACTCACAATGCATGCGTGTTGGAATAAATCCTAATCACGGGTTTACGAGCTTCGACAGCTTTCCTTTCGCTTTTCTCTCCGTGTTTCGGCTTTCACTTCAGGATAACTGGGAAGAACTATACCTACAAATTATCGAAACTAACGGTACATCGCTGATAACTTGTCTTGTTTGAATCAATGCATATTGTTCTTTAAAAAAACGTAAGATTCACAAATTGTTCATAATTTCAGTGCCCACGCATAAATTGCAAAAAAGACAAAAAGGCAGAGGCGCTTTTCAAATTTAATCACGCTTACGTTTTTAAATCTTGTAAGGGCTAAAAAAACTCTGACACAGATGTTTGATATTGAATGCGAGTAACACATATTTCTGTTGTAGGTCTTTTCGCTTTTTTCTTTTTCTTGGTTATTATCTTTCTTGGGTCTTACTATCTCGTCAATCTCATTTTGGCCGTGGTGGCCACGGCGTATGAGACGCAGCGCAGAAACGTAGAAACCGCTCTGGAAGAGGAAAAACGAGAGCTACTTAGCGAAAAGGTGGTAATATTTGCATATTTGCTTTTCCTCTATTTTATATTTAGCTGGTTTATCAATATCTTGTACAACGGAATTGATTATTTCCTAATTTCTTATCTGTATTCAAACTATTTTTAACATATTTACGCNAGACAGATCTGAGAAAAGAAACTCATTTCCTTTGGAATAGCGACGGTTTTAAACATTAGTCTGTGACATAAGCTTTTGCTTTTTCATTCGTACGTAGATTTTCTGAGGTGTAAACACACTTCCGATCCTGAACTATTTCCAACAAATGCGTTTCCAAAGTTAGTTTAATTTTGAGCAAAGCAATTTTCATTTCAGGAAATTTTAACCAAGCGCCGAAACGCGGCTCCCTGTGCAAGCGACATCAAATGCCAGCAGACATCCCTTAACAAAAAAAGATGGTTTGGTTCGCAATGCACATGCTGTTCCACTTTCAAAGACGTTTTCCTGTTGTGAGTACGTTTTTTTGAAACCGCGTATTTTCATTGGTTTGAGCAAGTTGATGAAACCTGCGCATGCACCTCTCTCCGTAGACAACATGTGGTAACATTTTAATATCATTCAATCGAAATAAGGTTCAGTTAGCTTCTTTTTTATGTTTTTCTAACTGACGCTTTGCAAACATTGCAAATGAATTATGAAACTCCTTTTTGTTCACTGTCAAGAGTTGAAAAAGTCATACTGCAAGGCGGTTGTAAAAGATTAAAATGTTGGTGTTTGTCTTAATAACATTGTGCAAGCGCAACATATTTTCAACTCTAAAAATTCCTGTTATCATGCATAGATTATTAATATTCCAGTTAAATTTTGCAGATGGACATGCTGCATGGGTAGCAGTGCCTTGTGCAGGATTCGCAACAAACTGCAAGATTTTTTTTCCGAATCAACGGCTGAAATGATCACAGTTTTGCTTGTTGTTATCAACACATTATTTATGTGTCTGGAACAACACCCAATGGACCCAAATTTGGAAGCAGTTCTCTCTGTTTCGAACAAGGTTTACTGCGTCTGTATTTCCAGTGACAAGAAATTAAAATAAACGATAGTTTGGATAGATTTTCGCGTGTTGATTACCATCTCTGCATGAGTCTGTGTCTTTCAGGTATTTACATCATTGTTTGCAATCGAAATGGTTCTAAAGATTTTTGCAATGTCATTATATGAATATTTTTTGGTCAGTTGGAACATATTTGACTTTGTGGTGGTAACACTTAGTCTAGTTGTATTGGTTTTGCCTGGAGATGTGGTCGATGGAGTTTCCGTTTTGCGAACATTTCGCCTCATACGGCTGGTAAGCACATATATACATAGCTTCGGGCTAAGTGAGCGTTTGGTGCGTTTTGCATAATTGTGATTACAATTTTTTGTGTTTTCGTGGGAATCTTTGCAAAGAATTAGCCAATATTGGATAATCCTGTTTTGTACTTGTCCTAACCAAAGATCGCTTTCACCTATAATATCTCACCTAAAACTATTCTGTTTTTTATCGATTTAAATTTAGAATCTATTTAATCCACAGCCTTACGGCGATCAGCTTTGACTATGGTATAGTGAGTGAGACTTTATAGCACAGGATGTCTACATGAACAGTAGCCCCTGAAAGACTCGTATGAACTTTATAAATGATGGTTGGATGGCGTTTTTGAAACGTATCTTTTCGACTGACGACGCAGAAAGCGTAATCTGTTGAGAAACTTTTCAGGGCAATCAAAAGAAATATATAATAATCATAGCTGCTCTGGTTAAAATGTCGAAGCGTTCGATAGTTTTCTTAGCCAGACTGCACGAGTGTGCTCACGCGCTCTTGAAACCTCATTTTTTAATATGAGGGCATTCAACCAGTTACTTCCAAATTTATGCTGTTGTAGGTGCGCATACTGAAGCTAGCACGGTCATGGTCTACGCTGAGCAAATTGATGCAGATGATCGCAGATTCCTTGAGCAAAGTCGGTTACCTGACTCTTGTTCTTCTCATTGTGCTGGTTATTTTTGCGTTAGCTGGAATGCAAACGGTGGGCAAGGATTTCTACAAGGAGCCCAAGGTAATGTTATCGCTTGAATGCATCGATTTGTTGTTTCTTAATTTACCTCAAAGAGTTTCTTGCGAGTGCAAAGTTCCTGAAAAGCAACCAGCGCATGTGGAGCCAAACACGTGTCTTCTGGATTGACCGGACGTGTAGGTTCGTCACAAATCATATCCAATGCGTTAGGCGCTACTTCATGTTTTTAAGTGATGACGCCAGAACGATGAGATGCGTCAGGGATAAGTGGCAAGAGCGCAGGGTAAGAATTTTTACTTATATTAAAACACTGCAAACGTTTTCACTCCCATACTTAGGACAAATTGCCTAGACTGTGATAGCTGTTACCTACTAAACGTCTGCGCATAACTATGATGCAAAAATAACGTTCTTCTTAATTGCATAACAATGAACAAGTGACGCAACAACTATCAATATTTCTTGTTCTGCTATCTGCACTCAACCTCTTGTAGGATACAACTAACTGGCCTACTTGAAGTTTGAAAAGAATTTGCAGAATACGAAATTCCTCTTCGATCACGTGTTACGCATACACTTTCGTAAAAGGGCCGTTTTCCGACTTTTCTGCTTCATCACTACAAGGTCGTGATTAGTGGCGTGTTTGAGTTGGAAACCGAGAGCAGGAACTATTGCGTTCGCGAGGTCTCGAAAGAAAATGAAAATAAAAACGCTCTTGAAGTAGAAAACGCCTAACAAAAGGTATAGTTGACGATGCTGCCATCAATATGCTACACCTCGAAGCAAGCCATGTTTTCCACAAAGTATTTTTCATTGATGACCCCGCAGCAGTAGAACGATGAAAGTAGAGTTATTAAAGTCGGTTAGTTCCGATTTCACGAACATTGGAATATAGCGATTTCATTACGGCTTTTCAATATGCTGTCGAAGATTCGATAACAATTTAAGTAAGGTGAATGTGGGTAATGCCTGTAGCAAAGACATTCTCATCTAAACTGTCAAACCACTAATTGCAGTTTTTTCATCATGAGAAGTGGCGACTGAAACATTTTTTATTTGCTGAACACAAGAGGTGTCGAACGAGGTTATTGCTGTGAAACGCTGGTTTAGTAAAAACTTCACCGATCCCTTCGCACAAAACCTCTGCCGAACACGACAAGCGATTGGTGCCAGTTCTTCAACAGGAATGTTTTCCTGCCGCTGATATGTTCTTTGGGTGAATTGTAGGGTCATCTAAATGTCACGTCGCCAAACTTTTAGTCGACAAGTTCAATCTGAACGGCAGCAAATTTCTCATTCCCCATAATTGTTCTTAAAACTTGTGGAGCTACTGGATTCTTGATCTATAGAGTAATTTTTCCAAATCTACGTCATCAACTTTTTAAAGAAACATCGAAATTGCCATCATGATAGACGACCAGCCAAAAACATTTATTTTAGCGTTCTGAAACAAAACTGGCATCACAGTAATGATAAAAAAGGAATATCACAGCTGAAGTTGCTTGTGAAAATAAGTTACAACAGTTCTACTCCATCTTTCTAACTCAATGCACTTCACAGATTTTTTTAAAGTGTGCAGATCTTTAACTTCGTTTATTACGACATTGTACCATCAAAACCTGAAAGTGCGTTTAAAAGTTTAGTATCATATTCCAGCTTGATATAGCCTGGTAGTGATGGTTACGATCCAGCTTTATTTACTGACACGATACATAACCAATTGGTCCCGTACCGATAAGCTGAAATGGAAAATCAAGGTAAGTATCCACGTAACTTGTAAGTTGAGGCAGGAGGGTTTTAAACTCTCCCCTCTGAATCACTTTCGTCATCGACAGCAAGGTAATTCTTGTAAACCTTGTTTTTAAATCGGACAGACTTTCGCTTTCCTTTTTTGGCGTGACTCTTAGAATCTTGATCACCATTACTTTCTTCGCTGCTGGATTCAGACAGAGTAGCTGAAGAATCTGATATTCCGCTCGAGTTAACCAGCTCCTCCGCCCAGTTCTTTCCGCTCGGATCGGTTTCCTTCTCCTCAGCGTCATCTCGTCCCGATTCAGAAGCAGCCAAACCGAGACGGCTGCGGCGCCTCTTCCTCTTTATTTTCGAGCTCTCCTTCATCAGGCAAACGACGCACATCCTGCAACAGTTCAAGACAGACAATCTTTGAATAATTCTTCAGATTTAACATGAGCTAACCTGTGTTTTCAGTCAGTATTTAATTACGTTCCCAGATCAGTGGAGACCATTGCAGAATCACGAAAATACTTTGCCGTGCTTGTTCTAGGACTAAGATTACTACTGAAAATAGTCGCAAGTCATTGACAGCACCAGGGGCGCAACAAAGTTAGATGGCGCCCGGGGCAAAAAGCTAGTTTGGCGACCCCTGTTCGAATATGAGGTCTTTCGGAAATAAATGCACTGTATTGAAAAACGAACTTGCGACATATTTGGGACTTTTTGGCGCTCCCCACAGTCATTCGGCGCCCCCCGCAGTGATTTGGCGCCCCATAGTGATTCGGCGCCCGGGTAATTGTGCCCCCCTTGTCCCCTCGTTACGCCACCGCATAGCACGCTGCTGCTTGTTGATATTTTTTCACCGATGAATTTATATTCCCAGACCTGACACAAGTTAGAGAATGTATTTGTCTAATGCGCAACTACGATCGAAATGCTTTGTTTGGTAATCGTGTTTGAAGATCAAACACGCAAAACCAAACCTTTACAACTGGTTATTATTCCAAGTAAAATCCCACGACTCACGTCAATCTTAGGAACGGGTCGTGAAGTTTATAGCGAAGGTGATCCGAATTCAATCGAAGTAAAACAAAACATTGCCCGTCGCTTAGTTACCACAATTCGCGTTTAAGTTTTACGGCGCGAATTCAGCGCTTCTCCCAACACTGACCTGTGCAAGTCCTCGTAGCACTCTTGACAGTAAACCGCCTTGCATCCAAAAGTAACGCAGCAAACGAACAAGTTTTCCTGCTCCCGTCCTCCAGCAAGCTTGCACACGTCACATCTGAAAACCGTGCGACCTGACAGTTTGCGCGCAATCCAACCGATCAGCTGGAAAAGAAATCTTGGTTTGACTTCACATTTTGCGGAGTCAAAAAAACAAAGCCTGATGTGTTAGGCTACTTGCCTAGTTTTTGACAAATATTTTGAAAACCGATAAGGTTATTACGATTTAGTCAGTGCGCGCAACGAGTCGATTTACTACAAACCACAGATCAAAGAGCCGAAACTGTGTCTTTTGAAAAATGCGGGAGAATAAGCAGAAGACGATGGTATTTCTCGACGTGACAGATTCTACTTTCTTCACATTCTAGCGCTGAACGCTGAAGTGGTGAAAAAGAACTTACGCCTCGTCTGTTGGATAATTTGGACAGTATGCTGTGCTCATCTTCAGCTTTCGTCTGTTGCACTTTTAGNACCGTTTTCCCAATGGTCTTCGCAAGCACCGCCTTTACACCTGCATTATCATATNAATGAGCGCTTTGCTTATAAATCCATTAAAGTTGCTTAGCAGAGAACGCACTTAATCCCCGATTAGACAGGATCTTTGTTCGCATGAATAGAAGCCTTGTTCTTTCTCGTTTGGGATAGAAGAAGGCCATGATACGTCGTCGATAACGCAGTATGTAGGATTCTATCAAACATAGCACATACACCAAACAATAAAGGCCCAAAATGAGAGCGTACATCCAGTAATCTGGTGGGCTGGGATTCGGCAGGCAACTGTCCAAACTGAGATCGTACCCATCAGCGTTGGCCAATCTTTGCAACGCAGACACAATCGCTCTGCACAATAGAAAGATTGAACCAAGGACGTTACCGATACGAAGAAATTACACGTGCCAACCATTAAGCTGCATTTTGCAAGGAGATAATTTTTCGAAACAGTTATGCTGAACAGGCGTGTAAGTGTGCGAAATACAGGCAACGAGGATACATAGGCATACCATACTTTTGTGATTGAAAACCGGGACGTTTCGGAACAAGTTATCAGATAAATGTGGTTCATATCATACTTGGAGTATGTAGCTATTTTGTATGCCTATAGTTAGGAAACCAAGAAAGACTAAAATAATACATATTAGTAAGAAATAAAAAACAATGTTCAAGCATTTGTAAATTTAGCAATTCGTTCGATTTTATTTTCTCGTAAAAATCACAGCAGGAAATGTCAGTATTAATTTTACATGTGATAAGGGCTTTCACATTCTACTATTACAACCTCTCCGGTGGCGTTACGTTGAATGTGTGGTTCACCACGAACGGGAGGTGCACGAAGAACAATAATCTATATATGTGGCGCGAACAAGCAATAATAGAGTGATCGCGTCGTGTGAACTCTATTGTTGCTTGCTGCCACGGTG
>JGI24021J15306_10006229_pt1 | contig 14320 bp, 12 predicted proteins | sample Ectturendosymbi1_FD_15306 | JGI IMG/M metagenome (IMG submission 15306) | reverse complement strand
CCTTATGTTTGCAGCTTGAGTTGCTTCAAATCTCGCACCTTAACTTCGCATTTCAGTGCAGGAATGCTGGTTATGTTAAGTAATAAGTAGGTATTGCAGCTTAATACATATAGGAACGTCTCTGTGTGCGCAGAGATAGCTAAATGCGCGCAAAGATAGCTATCTCTGCGCAGAGATAGCAGTTTTTGTGCTAAATATGTCAGATATGATATTTTTACGAACGGCGCCCCATACGTTCTACAGTAGGATGGTCAAAAACGTTTTCGCATAAACAACCAGAAAATTTGCGAGACGTCGGCCAACACGACTCTTATTGCACAGCCGTTAAACGATAAAGGGGTTGCAGTATATGCGTGCAACAGGTACGTGCATTTCTAATTTTGGCTTAAACTTGCAACCACACATTTCCAACATGGCTGTGACACAGCTTGGTTGTGGGGGATAACAAACAAGTAATAAGCAACTCTCGACCACCCTTTGCGGAGAAAGTTGACGGAAAACATCAAAAATGACACAATAGTTCTTTGAAGATCTTCAAATCCGGGAAAGTCACAGCAAAAATATCAACTTGGCCAATCAATAGACACGTCTGTATTTGAACACTGATGGTAACGATTTAGTTATTACTGGCGAGTTATTTTTAAATAAGCATTGATACTCTCGAACATGTGTTTTGATTGCTTTTCAGATTACCAGAGTGGCGGTCAAAGAGCAAGTTTCCTAATTACCATCACTGTGATGTGGTAAACACACATGAGCAGCTGCAGCACAGAGCCCGCAGATGTCACTGTATAGGTCAAACACTAAGCTACTTCCTTCTGTTGCAACCTTTGCTTATCACTGTGAAACTTAAAATTTCCATTAATTTCGTAAAAAAGACTTCAGAGAAAAAGCGAAGAACAACTAAAACGCGGGGTGGAAGAATGTAGTGTTGGCGGCGACTACTCCATTGTTTTTCAGTTGAGAGATGAACATTTTGAGTAGCAGTACAACCTGCAGGTATCTCAAAGATGACTTCCGAACACAAGCAGTAACTCCAAAAGCACCAAGCAGTTGAACAATCTGCAGTTTGCTTTCATGTGCGGTATATCAGGTTTTCAGGCTACTCAACTTTCCCAATTCATACAATCCCCAGGAACTTAGGGAAGTTTAACCGCCAGGTCCAACGGCCGAATCGATGTCACCCAGAAGTCATAAACAGTTTTATTTATTAACTCTGTCGACAATGACTTCGAAGCTAGGCCTCATGTTTTGGTGCTGGTTAGGTAGTGATAAATTAATTACGAGACATACAAGCATATTTCCAAGTATTCACAATGACTCACAACAATGTGCAACTATTCGTACTGACCACCAACTGACTCGGCGCGACCGATCAATGGTTGTTCAATGGAAGAAAGCAGCGGGTCCCAACCTTTTTTTGAGCGCGATCAATAATGCATGGCCAGCAATCAATAACAGAGGGTCAGGCGCAGTGGTAAGCCAAGCATTTGCAACAGCTCGTTTTGACGCACGACAGCGTCGAGAGCGGCAGCAAAGGCGATTGACGTAAGCATAATATCTGCTGCTGACAACAACATAGTCAGATCTCACCGGCAAAAAACAAGCTTAGGAAATTCGCCTGTGGTTACGCTGGCTACATAGAGGAAGCAGGCTGCAGGATGGACGTCATCAGCATCTGGCGCGGGCACAAATGGTAACGCGCGGTACTCGTCTGCGATCTACCATCAGGCGTGTAAGTGAAGGTTTGTACGGGAGCGCAAATACAGTCGAAAGCAGATTGGTGGGGTCCTGGGTTTTTGTTTTCGCTGAGACATTTCGGCCATCTGTCGCACGGTTGTATTAAAAACTCGTCATAAGCGGATGGGATGCAAGAAGGCAAAACAACAAAACAAAACCACAGCACACGCTTTTCGACCACTTCGTAGAAGGTTCTAAGCGATTACACCAAGTTTGCAGACATAACACCCGAGAACTGAGCCTGGTCAGATGCTGAAAGACTAGCATCTATGAGGAGATACAATACCTGGCCGTGGACTAACATTTCGACCGATTCATTCCATCTGAAAAACTACACAACGACGTCTGAAATCCCATTCTCCCGCGGGACCACATCGTTGTGCTCTTTGTAAAATCATTACCGAAGGCAATTCGAACAATTCGATCAGGGTTCAATGTAACTACGCTGCTACCTTTTGACAAATGCCAGGGGGTCTCCATTCTCCGTTCACAACGATTCATCAGCGTATCACATCGGCAGTGGTTGGCAATAAATTAAAAACGCTTGCTAAACTGTTTTTTGTTTATCAAAAAAAGGCAGCTGAACCGTTTATAAGCCTGCCCAACAGAAGTCGCATTACACGTTTTTGTAGAACTACGCAAAGCCAAGTCATGCGCATAGTGTATCTCATATGTACTTTTCAGGATTGGTGTGCAACAGAACATCGAAAAAAGTGAAGAACCTTCTATTTAAAAAAACTCGGCCAGCATCACATTCAAAAAGCGCGCACACACACACACCCGCACAAAAACAGACAACTGAATCAATCAAACTTATTAAAGATGACCAGAAAGAAGATTGCAAGCTATTTAACTTGAAAAAGCTGTGGGCTACTTTTCCAAGAGATTTTGGAAGCCTGTAACTAATACTGAAGTTTGTCAGGCCCCTAATGCAGATGCATGTTTTTCGCATGCAAAATACGTTATGCATTTCGCATGCAGCCTCATGTAAGTGGAATTACGAGGTTTATGTTCTTGTTGGTCTACTCTTACTTACGTCAAACGCGCATAACAATTACCCAGCGCGAAAGTCAGCTGTGCACTGTCCAAGAAGGACCTTGCATCTGTGCGAACCGCATAAAGCAATCTGCAATCAGCTCATAAACGCATTTATCAACCTTGCAGCTATGCAACATGTCATACCTTTCAACAAGCCGCCTCACGTACTGCGGTGTCAGAAAGTTGCTGTTATTGTGACAATCATAAAAGAAAGCAATTCCTTAACTTAGAAATCCTGTAGTAATCGGCAAGTTGGAGATGAGATTTTTACAAATCTTCGTCGCGAAGATGACTAATTTAAATAAAATTCCTAGATTGCTCCATAAATAAAGACAACGTAAGACGCTTTCAGGTCCCAACAAAAATTTTGGTTGCCTTGTTAACATCGTTGTGCAATAATTTCTTATCAAAACACAAATTTTTCGCAAAAAGCCAGACGCTACTGTACACAAAACGAGCTCAATTCTTCAGGGATTTTACGCTTTCTCTTTGTTTATTTCCGGTACTCTCCTGCAGGTGCCCAATAGCCTGTACGTCCAAGTCATACCTACGAACGTAGTTTCACGTTAACTCCACGATCCCAGCGCCGACGCTGGAATCGATCCGCAACATGCACCTGACCGAACGTCACGCAAATTAACTCACGTGACCTCCGGTTGAGTGAACACTGTAGTTCGCTCGGATGGCTCGCTCTGCACTTCGCTTTCACTGTAATATTTGCGAGCTCGCCAACATTGCACCGGTACTTTTGCACAGAGAACGAAGATTTTTATCCGAAAACTCGAGTCAGTTCAACAAACCATCCAGCACGGTCCTGGAGAGTTCGTTCGACGTAATTCGCGTATTGTAGCAGTGAACCGAGGTCGATAGCAGTGAGTGCTCACCTCGACAATGATGAAAAAGTCGTTTCCAGCTTGACCTTGAACAACGACCTCCTGCTGGGGCTCGAACTGCACCGGCTCCAGGGCGTCGGCGACCGTCAAGCGTTCCCATTGGTCAAGGCTCTCTGCATCAGACATTAACGGTTTTAACTTTTACGTTAAGTCTGAAAAAATCAGCTTTTTTCACGAGCTTGTTGCTTTATGAGAAGCTCCATAAATAAGCGTAGAAACTACACAACGCTTCTAAGACCGCAGCTAACTTATTATTTGCTGAAGTTTTGTGTATTTAGCCTAGCGTTTCCATACAGCTTAATTAGTTTTTAAGGATAAATGTGACACTGGTTCGCTGATTAAGTGTCACTCCCCCAAAACAATTTTCCAAAAGCAAATATTTCGGTAAGTAAGTTGTGTATTTCGATAAATAAGGAGCAAACGGTACATACCTCTGCCCGTAAAACACTGTACCTGTTTACAGGCAATATTTACGGGTAATTCGTAATGGCGCCCAGCTAAGTTAGTGAAATCGAACTTTTTGTTAGTGGAACCACACTACATATCGTTCGTCACAGACCAGCACAAGAAACAAGGCTACTGGATGTGCCAACCCACAGAAACCGGCAAGGACTGCCGACGAAACACTGCCAAGGACTTTTAGTGAGTTTGACGCAATACTCCGCTTACATTCAAACAAAGCCTGGCTTGACACAACAACGGCGAACAACCCCATGGTCAAACTATACTACGTAAAAATAACAAGATGCGCGACCAACAAAACATATGATCTGAAAAAGGAGCGCCGGGGGACCGCGTCACATGGCGAGGGAGCAGAAAACACTGTTACGACGAAGTGGAGTGAGCACAGTGAGTTGGAACACAATTTTAACTGAAACTTTAAAACTTTAGATCTGAAGAGTACAATCCAATCCTTTCTTATTTCATGTTTTTTGGATACTCTCTTGAATCTGTTTTTTTTTCGGTCATTCAACGAATTTTCTTTTCAAATGACCGAAAAAATTAAGTCAATTCGAAAGTGTCCGAAAACGAAAGATGACAGAAATTTTATGCTGACCGAAATGCCTCAGAGTAAAAAATAACCCGGCAACTGGAATGACAGAATTTTCTAGAGCTAGGAAATATTGACAGAAAAACTTTATGAGCAACTAAAAGTTTTGCAAAAATTATTGAGACCCGAAAAAGTGCCGGCCAATCGCGTTCAGCAAAAGGCGTTACATCAGCTTTTCGCTGAACGCGATTGGTCGCATTTCTAAACAAGTGAGATACTTTCGGGCACTTTCTAAAAAAGTTCAGAGACACAAAGTCGAAGCGGCAGTGCTGGACGTGGATCAAAAGTTGATGTTACACGAAAATAACAAAGAGGGTAGAACATTGGCACACAGCCACTTCTCTGGTGCGCTGGCTGCACAAATCGCTCAGGATTCAGCGCACTGATACCAGAAACAAACCAAGGCCTCCAAGCCAGGAGGCGTTGAACATATACGCGCTTTGCTACCGTAGCGCCGTGCGAAGGCGAAGAAGGCGCGAGACCGACAGCAAGACGTGTTTCGTCGCACTGTGCTGCCATCCGCAACAGCGCGGATTGGCGTTTGCCAAACACACGCGTCGATATCTGCGCGTCGGATGACATTCGATGCGGGCAAGTCACTCATTGTCGATCTGGCCGCGTCTGACCTATCCATCGTTACGGCGGCTAAGCAGGCAGCCCCAGACACCAACTCGCAGTTCGCCATTCAAGCTCAGGCAATTTACAACAATGGATTCGGCCGACGAGAGAAGCCGCACTGACGCAAGCCAATAATAAGGGCAGTCAGCAGCACAGCGGCCTGACTGGTGGCTTCAGCGACTCGGCCACCATGTTGCCTTATTCCGTGCTGCCGATCCTTTTGATTGACGGCGCGCTGACAACGGCTGAAGCTGCGAGAAAGAGGTGATTTGTTTGGTGCAGCACGACGATAGCAACACAAGGTTTTACGAATTGCGCGGAGGCCGCCGTGATAGACATTTAGGAGGCCTTGATTGCGCACATTGGCATTTTTTGCACGACGCAACGAAAATGTTTGTGCGTTTTCAACGATGATGCGCGGCGACAAGCTTGAAACGTATGTTTGCAACGTCAGGTAGCGTTTAACGTTCAGCAACGTCACTAACGAGCGCATTGTTTTCGAGACAGACAAATTTTGCTCAATTTGGTGGGAAGTATGTAAGACAAAACGCTAAAAAAACACGGAAAAGATTTTCCAAAAAAATTATATCTTTTAAACTGTACCACGCTATGGTGGCCATACTTTCTACCACAAAAGCATTTAGCAATTAATTCATTTAAATAGTTTAAATTTAAGCATACAGTTATTCAATTAGGTTATAAAACCATACCGGAAGACTTAAAAAAATCTATTCAAAGTTTTCGTATTCAAAAGAACTTCGTTTATTTTCTGAAACTTTTTTAACAATCCAGAATTTAGTAAACTTTACAGAGATAAATACAGTAGCTGTAAACATAATTGAATCGTAACGCAATTTGTAGGTTCTTGAAATCAATAGGTTTCCTGTTTCAACTCTTCCGAGGTAAAGTCTTTTATAACTGCAAATGTGGTTCAAACCGCCTCTCGTTTAGGCTGATCTAATAAAATTAGCCTGTCACCAACTGATTTACAATGCCCGATCAACAGAGTGCTTAACTTGTTGAAGTGTTTTGAGCTGCGTCACGAAGTATGAAAAATCGCCTGGCTTCAGGCCAGGCAGGTGGAGCACTTCATCAGTTCACAGGGAGACCAACGTAATTTCGCCCAATACTTGCTGTCTGGTAACGTCATGCTCACTCAACTCCCACTTAAGCAAAACAATAATCCACGCCAATCTAATGCCCAACGAAAAATGTAATCAGTAGATCTACAAGAACATTGTTTCTAAGCTGGTACAGTCTTTCCTACAAACCTACCACAAAGGAATAATATGGTTGGCGAAAAGTTTTCGCAAAACGCGCTCTATTTCAACTTTCAGGCCATGATCGGTTACAGCTGTTGCTTTAACAGCAGCGCCCTTGTTAAACATCTTTGTTTTGCTGAAGAGTGGGGGTTGGCCACAGTTTCGGAATGGAAGACTGAATGCCAACAGCAATGTAAGTTTATAAAATAAAACTTTACCGGACTGGACCCTTCGCCAAATAATTGACCACTCATCAGCATTTCCATTTTCCTTACCGAGAATTGAGACCTTGCTGAGGAACTCCTCGTACATCTTGCGCTTTTTTAAGGTGCTGCCCATGAGAATGCGGCGGTAGCTGTCGCGGTCGATGGCCCATAATTTGAGGTCGGATTTGGCGCGGACGTCAGCTGCGCGGGGGGTGCCGTAGATCAACGCCAGCTCGCCGAAGCTCGCCCCGTCTCCCAAGGTGGTGACGTGGTTGCTGTTTACGTAGATCTGCGAGGCAATGATGATCGTGCGAGGTCGACGCAAGGCTTTACAGGAAGAAAAAGCACTGCAGTAAACCTATTTTTCTTTCGATAGGTCGAATTTTTTAAAAATGACCTCTACAAATTATGTCAATTAAGTCATAATGTCCGGAAAGCTAGGCTAGTTAATGCTGTTACGGCATGTTTTATACTATTACGGGATAAATGACCGAAATGCCTCTGCGAAAAAAACAGCGCATACTGGCATGGTTCTTTTGCTTTAAAAATTTTATTGGCCTGAAGCATTATTTCACTTTCAGCGTCCTGAGTCGTGTGAAAAACCTGATGGTGATTTTTTGGAAAAAAAATTATTTAAGAGAAGATATGCAACGAATAGGTTTTCCAGCTGATTCTGGAATAGAAAACACCTACGCAAACAAGCGCCTTACATCAACTTCTCCCTGGTCAATGATGTAGAAGTTGTCGCCATCGTCTCCTTGTTTAATGATCATTTCTCCGGCAATGTTGTGGACCGGGAACATGGCGTCGAAGATGTCAGACCGTTCGTTGTCGTCCAAATGTGAGAAAAGAACGTTCTTTTCGATGGCTTTCGAGAGGGCGTTCATGGTCTTGTAATCTTTGGTGATCACCTGGGAACGACCAGCAGCGTTACGAGCATCGTCGGTGATGTCAAACGAGTAGAAACAGTGGCAAACGTACAAGAAACTAGACGACCGATTGAAGAAAAAGAAAACGTAACATAACCAACAAAAAGCAAGGGAAAGCACCACCCGGCCATGACCAAATCTGATAGTGCAACAGGCATTGAAGGACTGAAAGGACAATTTAAGTAGACAGGTGCGTCACACGCGATCAAGACCAACTGCCCACAATAACAACAACCTACGCTATTTACCTTCTTTACGTAGTTTTTGACATCATCGTAGGTGACAACTTCTGCACTGACGGCGCCGCGTCGACGACTCTGGAAGTTCTTTGTTGGTGGAGGGGTCATGGTATCATCGTCCTCAGTTGTCTCCTCCTTAGTGGGTGATTTGTCAGCAGCCGGGGCAGATGTGCTGACGAGAGAGCTCTCCTCCTGCTGTGAAGAACAAAATGCAGCGTGTTTGATGTGGCAACAATGGGTATTACTAATTACCTACATGTACTTAGCGATATATTAAAAATCAATAAGATCAAGACTGAAGTTAAAGCATTCTTGAAGTTTTGCTTCAAATTCCAGCTGAGCTGCCGTGCATGTGATAAAATGCAGGCAGCAAGGTTGTGTCAATATGATGACAAAATTGCTGAAAACGATGAAAAGTTTAATGCTTCAGGTCCCTACTAAAAGTACAGCATAAACATCACGATAGCACCATCACATTTCAATTATTTATTGCTTATGTTCGCCTGAGACCAACAGCAAAGGAACATATTACAATTCCTGAATGTGACTTTGCTACTACTTAATAAAGCAGAAAATTGTATCAGTTCCTGTTTACATACCTGTATTTATGAAATGCCACTAGCCACTGGCAAAATTTCTTGAAAACCTAATAAATTTTAATTTTGTAGTTAGAGCAACTGGATTAATGCAAAATCACTTTGCAGATTATTTTCTGGTAAAAACCTAATTGCAACCACACATCAGTAATTCACAAGTAGCTGGTATCAAAGCAATTGCTTATAACTCAAAGCACTAAGAAAGTATCTCAAGATACCTTGCTTGTAATGCATTATGAGTTTATTCACTGGGCATGACATATTGTATATTTCAGCAATACTAATCATTCACACAACCATAGCCTGACAGAATTTTTGAAAAAGGTTTTCAAATTTTGTAAAACGGCTTTAATTATGCTCAGCAAGTATCCAGGATGTAAGTGTGTTAAGATGCAAAATAACTAATGTCAGGAAATCTGACAATAGCCAATGTTGGTACTTTTTGATATCGAAGTTGACAAAGATGTTTACAAAAAAACTTATTTGTTCAACCTTGTGAGTGGTACTGAAAAAAAACTAAGTACGATGATGGAAACAGAATCAGTTAAACTTTTAAACTACTGTAACTGTCAAGCTTTCTAGTGATGGCAGCAGCTACTTGTGTATACAAGGGCTACAAATACATATTGTCCCAATTAGTTGCTACAACTCAAGCAAGCTTACATAACAGATTCGCCAAGGGTATGAGACAAGGTTTTGGCTGTTTGTGGATGACCACAATCACAGAAAAGTAAATGCTGTCAATTCATTTATTATGACATAGTGCAAGATTTACGGTGATGTTTCACAGTATTTTAAATTATCTTTGTGTTTGCATAAAGGTTGCACAGCCTCTACAGCCAACATTTCAACACAATACCTTTTCTAATTTCTCAAAATGCTCTTTCAGAAACTTCATTGGCTTGGCAGGTTTGTGAATGCATAACTGTAAAACAAGCAAGGAGCGTTAAACATGTTTCAAACAAATACACACAAACCATTACTCATCAAGCTTGCACAAATCCAGTAAACATGTAATGCAACCACCTGAATGTGAGAGGCGCCAGTTCAATACTTTGTGTGGCCTGCTCCTGTATTGTAATAATTTCATTTTCATCACATAACCTCAAAGGTTAGGAAAAACGAAATGCTGGAAGATAAACTATTTTATGGACGTAGTGCCGCCACACAGAAAAAACAAATATACATAACATATGCAATTTCAGTGCCAGTGAGTACAGGGCCAAATGTACTCAACATCAATTCCACAACAATAACAATGTACATACAATAGCATAGCAACCCATCAGTATTAGCATAGCACTACCTGCACAATGCATTCCTTGAGAACTTGCTGAATTTTATGTTCCTGCACATATACTTCACACTCCCTCAGTCCTTGTTCTTCTTCAGCAGACATCTTTTTCACCCACTGATGTTTTTAAAATTACAAATTTGAATAACTAAAAGATACACTGGAAGTACTTAGAAAACGCAAATAGTTAATCAATTTTTAAGTAACAACAGCATGAATAACTAAAAAATCTTGTTCTCTATGTCTTGGCATACCATACTTACTTCCTGTAGACATAACAAAAATAAATTTTGCACAAAAAACATCTCCTTTTTAGAAGGAACTACACAATATATATGATTCATTAAGCTTTGAGTAAAATTGACTTCATGTGTTTCCAATAAACTCATTTAACACTAGGAGCCTGGTGCAGTCATTTTTGACCATTTTTTAACTTTAGCGTTTCATATTTTCATTGTTATTGCTACTTGGTTTGTCATACTCCTTGAATTTTCCTAACATTTAATAAAGTTTATCTATTGGAATATTTTTATTAGAGATTTTGGAAATGGAGTATTTCATGTATTTACCTAGAAGTGCTAAGCGGTCAAAAATGACCTGCACGTGTTCAGGAGATTATGTTTCTTCAGTAGAGTTTCTTTCTTAACTATCAATGCAGTTGCACAACAAGGGAGTAACAGTTGATTGATTTTCTTCTGAGAACCAGGAGCTAGACTGATATTTAAAAACTGTGCTGACTGAGTTCTAACAGAATGTTTTGTTAACAATTTATTTTTCCGTGTAGGCTACTTTTTCACCTTGCAAAAACACGCAAATGATTGACTGACTTGTGTCAATGCAACATTTGAAGTATATTGAAGGAAAACGTTCACAAACAGTTTTGTAAATGAAAGGTCAAAAATGACTGCACTTGTCCTTATTGGTAGAGAAATTTTTCAGGGCTTTAGTGTTAAGTATACTACAAAATTTAGTCACTGGCTAATGTTTGGAACAAGGTGTTCAACCAGTCTTCATAACACCTAAAAAGGAAAAAATGCATTTCAAAGCACGGAAGTCCAACACAAGATACGAGCAACTTTTTCCAATTTTGAATTGTTTTTTCACAAGTATTGGATGCAACAATTTACAAGTACAATCAATAAATGACCAAGGCAGCAGTCTGGTGCTTACTTCACACCTGTCAGTGCCATGGTGCTCTGTGCTGTTTACACTGTTGCTGTTTCATATGGTATACATCTGCACTGTGAATGTGCATAGTGTTGAGTCACTAATAACCTTGCAAATGAAGTCTCTGCTTCGTTTACTCAACCACTGCTGAGCATTTTTCAAGTCTTTGATATGATATGAGTGATCAGAATTTGAACCTGGTCCAATCGCAGAAATATGCCTGCTTCGCAATGGAGTGAGGTAAATGAATAATTGAATAGAAGCATTGCACAAGGTTTAAAGAGTAGCTGTCCTGATCTGTGGAAATTATTGGTCTACATAGGTACAACAATTTCCACTCAGTAATTACTCAAGTGATCTTTGTGCATGAGGTAAGAAATCTGCGAATCATTGTTTATACCCAATTTTTGTTTGTTTAAATTTCACCAAAGGCAAAAATGAAGTAGTTATTATGTAACACAGAGCATCTTTTTAGCAACAGAGACATACTGAACACGTACACATAAAAGAATCAAATTGTTTGTTAAAATTTCAGTTCCATCGAATTTTGATTCTACTGTTGAGGTGTCACTCTGCAAACATATACTTTCATTAGTAAATCTGAATTATTCTGGCATGATATGGTCATTGATCATCAGTCAAGGCTATTATTTCTCAAAGTTATGACTGCTTGAGATACAAAGCAGACTGGAGGTTGGAAAGGTCCCTCAGTGTAACTCAGCATTCAATTTACCATAATTTTTAAGAGCGCATAGCAGTGACTCTTTTGCTGTCACTGGTATGAGCTCAACTTTGCAGGTTTGTCTAATTTTTTATTAACTGCTTTGTAGAAATTGATCTAGTAGCACTGCTTGCAAGTATATATGGCTAAACAAGATTGCAACCCATTCCGCAAAGAGGCAAGGCTGAATAACGTAAGCTGACCTGAACAATTTTAACATCAAACTAGCAAATTATTGTGAGTAAAAGCAAATTTCCAGTTTGATAACACAACACAAAACCAGATATTAGGTATCAGCAGGGTTCCCACACATTTTGAAAAACAATTTTCCATACTTTTTCAATACTAAATGAAAAAACTTATCTTCATTTTTTCAAAATTGTATTCATGCAACACAATGCAAAAAAGATCTACAAAAACGTCATCTGCAGTAAGGAACAAAATCTGATAATAAATGGCTGAATTTGGAATTTTCATACTTTTTAAATACTTTATGTACATCTTGGCAATATTCAATACTTTTTCCAAGGAATTGAAAAACTGACTTCACAATTCAATCCTTTTAATACTGTGTGGGAACCAGTATCAGCAAATAGTTCGTCAAACCTGAACAATGATACTGTCAACATGAATAAAGATGTGCACTTCTTGGCTAAGTATGTGAAGACTTAAAAAAGGATTTTAAATGAGATTGACAGATGACTTTATGTTTGCATCCAGCACTAGTCTAAACTTCTGCTTGATTCTGTAGCAAGCATTCACACAAGATATTTTTGAGAAGTATATGTCACACTACAACAGTAATGCATTCACCTCATTGTGACGGTCATTTTTGTATGACCTATCCTTTGACGTAAGAAGTGTGCAACAGGTCACGTGACCAATTCTGATGACAAAATAAACCCCGCCTACTTATGAACCTCATAAATTCAAGCAAAGTGGAACATAATGTTGTAACTTCACCACAGTCTATGCATTAGTCAAGATAACTAAAAAAATGAGTGAAATCACATTACACAAGTGGACAACAAACTTACAGAAAGCAAACCTTCAGAAAGCATTAGCTATGGATTGAAACAAAGGTAAGTCGCGGGCAGTAATAGCCTACTTGTTAGTTGGAGCACTGAATTGGGAGTAGCTTCAATCTGATCAACTTTGCACACAGGCACAGGCCATTATGCTGGCAGCGTTCCATCTGACCACAGCCAGGTCAGGGACAAGCGCTGGTACTGTGGTGGGACCACTGTGATTGATGCTCCTTGGGGTCACCAAAGATCAACAAGTTTCTTTGCAAGGCTTCTCAAATAAGCAAAGGAGTGGTGGGCTTGCCATACACACCAGTGGTTTTCATTTGCGGCTGGTTGTAAATATTAATTGTTAAGGAAGTCATTGTTATTGTATTTTGGGCTTTTTGCAACCTCCATCCATGTTGCTACGATGCCTGCCTAAATTATGGTGTTTTTTGTAGTGGCATTGATGAGCAAAGGTGTCCACAACCGTCATGTCCAATACCAGGCTTAGACCTTTGTATTTTTTTCTGTGTCATGCAATGTATGTGGAACACAACACAATGCTGTGTGTTATTGTGTAGTTTCATCATAGGCTGTGCAATTGATGAGATGGTTAACCAATGTGCAAAGTTACACTGCAACAATAGAGGGGCAATGAAACTTACAGAGTTTGAAACTTAACAGAGAGGGGACAATGAAAATTACCTTTGTATCGAATAGTAATAGTTTATTGTTTCATATGACTCAGCCAACAAGCAGAAGCACCATAAAACCCATTGCATGAAATAAACCAACCATTAGAGCAAATGAAAACACAATGGCACAATAGTTGATCAGTGTAAACAAAGATTGGCGTTGTATCATATGGGATCTGGTGAAAGACCGTGGCGGTCATCTAGTCAACCAACCCCGTTTATCATCTTTTGAACAGTTGGAGATCAAATAAGCATAATGAAAAAAAAATGAACGAACGCAGAACATGGTGAAGAAAATGTACAGGTGAAAGCGCATGCCATTTACACAGATGAGTGGAGCGAATTAAAGTGAGGGAATTTAGTGTGGTTAGAATATTTTGAGCAATACAAAAAAATTAAAAAATGATTAACAAAGTAAAAAAGTTACAGAAACTAATTAATGAGATGCAAAAGAAAAAGAAAGCAAAACAGAAAGAACTAAATAGTGTACTTTCATGCCAAAAAGCATAAAATGTGCACCGAGAAAAAAAATATGAGAAAGTAAATATACGCAAAAAATAAACAGAATATTAGAATACACAGGATTTTGTTCTGACAAGCGAAATGGTACTAAAGTTCATAATTGGGAGTTTTTTTCATGTAGGAGATGTTTCTTAAGTTTCCACTGAAAGGTAGATGTGGTTCAAAATTTAACATCATCTGGTATTGCAGACCATACTTTTGGGCCAATAAATTTAAGAGAACATTTTCTTGAGGAAGAGTTAACTCCAGGAAAAAACAGGTTTTCAGAGATTGCTAGTCTTGTGGAGTGATAATGAATTGAGCTGAGTGGAATAAAATATTCATCAAAATGATTTGGAA
>JGI24021J15306_10006228_pt1 | contig 14321 bp, 11 predicted proteins | sample Ectturendosymbi1_FD_15306 | JGI IMG/M metagenome (IMG submission 15306) | reverse complement strand
AAGCTGGTGGATGACGAAAACACCGCATTTTACAGTGTAGATCGTAATGCTAGCATGGTTACCGTCCCAGTGGGACGTTGGACACATTTCAAGTCCATTGTCCCATCCCGTCCTATGGGACACGGGAATCGCATTTCCGGGACAACTCTGCGAATACACCTGCAATTGCTTCTTTCTCACTGTTTTTTTTTTCAGATCGTCGGCGTGGCGCAAGTAATTAACAAAAATAAGGGCGTGTTCAGCACCAAAGACGAAAAGGTTTTCGCCTCCTATCTTGGCTTTTGCGGGATCGCGATTCATAACGCGCAAATGTTCGAGAAGATTCAGCTGGAAAACAGGCGGAATGAGGTAATTAGCCTGACAGATGCTGTAGACTGGACGGGTTTCTTCTGCAGTGGTTTCTGGTTCAAACGAGTAATATTCTAAAGCAGATGAGATGATAAAAAATGAAGAGCCCGCACATAGTGTAAAATCGAGCTTAAGAAATAAAATGGTTGGTTTCCATTACGACTCAAACAATCGAGTTGGTGCGCCATCGACGATCTGAGTTAACAGTAAGTATGCAATGTGATATGAGGCAATGCAATCAAGTGGTTTTCTGTAGACCCCCATGAGCAGGGAAGAAGGGTCGAAGTATGACGACAGCCGCAACGCCATTGTAGTCTCCGCCAACGCGTGCTGTTGAAAAAGAGCGCGCATGCCGGCAGTGGCGTTGCTAAGGCTTCTGGCTTTTGTTGCTCCCTTTTTTCGTGTAAATTTGATTCCTCCATTATTTATCATTACTAAGGCAAACTTATAATGACCTAAACGCTCATGAAACTTGACTTTAGAATTAAAAAATTCGACTTTGTTGACCTAACGAAAAATTTACCCAATAATGTAAACTTTCCTGGGTTTTCTGTAATAAATACTTTCTGTTTTTGGCTAAGAGCTTTCATAGCGTGGTCACAATGGAAACGGAAATAAGTGGTGAACTTGTCGCAACTATTCTATTTGCAGCACAGTTGTACATGATTTTGCTCAATTATTGTATCACAATCCCCTGATCGTGACACGAGGGAGTATTCTATATTAAAACCGGCAAAGATTGGGAACTGAAAAAAAACTTGCGAAGTATTACAAATAATATTTTTACTCACCAGCACAACAGGAGCATTTCAGTTGACAATGTTTCACCATCAGAATTTGAGCAAATTGCTCTGGTTACTGACCTATAACATTTAGAATGTAAAACCTGCTGCTGGTATCCGGAATTCCAAACAAAAAACAAACCAAACAAGCATAACAAAAACTTGACGTTGTTCACAAAAATTGCGAGAATCATTACTGATTGCATTTTTTCAACCATCGCGTCAGCTTTGAAACGGAGTGAAAATTGCAGGCCATGCATAATAATAATAATAATAAAAACTTAAGTGCTGATGCTTTGATGGCGAAAACATGGATGTTCGAGGACAGCGTTCGCCTCCCCAACCCTACCCCTGAAAATGTTGCTTCCTTCATCGCGTGCCTCGTGGGCGCCATATTATGTCCTGCAACAGAATTTCAACGAACTAGCGTTTTACGAGAGCTTTCGACGTCACAATTGAAGCGAAAATCTGCTGTTGCATTCATGAGACGCATCACTTATTTTCGTGCATAACTCAGTTTTGAAACACTCCATCTGGGTCACTGCTAACTGGTGTTCTTCTGCAGATTTAATTTAATGCACTTTGGTAAAGGTAAAAAAGTTTTGTGCAAGTGCGCGAAGTGCTGCGAATGTGTAAAATGAAGCTGAACCGCTTTGAACTTGTGGATCGAAATAAAATAAACCCAGATGTTGCTTAGGAAAGCAATTAGACAATAGCGTAAAATTTGCGGATGTGACATTGCGTGCAGGGAGGAAAAAGTTTTAAGCATTCTTGAATCTTATATTGTTTCATAATCGAAACAAAAATGTAAAAGGCTTTTATGTCAGTTCAGCAAGCGAACGCTGTCACCATAAACTTAAGAAAGAATCACTGGTTAATTGGTAGTTTTTATCTTTGTGATATGTTTCAAACAGGTGCTGCTGGATTTGGCTAGAGTTCTCTTTGAAGAACAAAGTTCGCTATCGGTTGTCATGGAAACGATTCTGACCCACACTACCTCATTGCTCTGTTGTGACCGAGCGTCGATATTACTCGCCGATACATCACAGCCAGAAAGTAAGGTCTTAGGTCGCTACCGATTCGCTACAAAGGCCCCTTTCACGATCGTTACTGCCATGATTGTGTTGGACTTTTGTTGATAACAAAAATTACATGTTATTTTTTAAGTGTACGGTAACGAGTGGAAAACAGTTTGTTGTGTGTGAATAGTCGAGTGCGATAACTGGCTGTGGCGTTCACAGCCACAAACCTGTTGGCGACAAAACACTTTTCTTTCACAAGCGGATGCGCTTAATTTCGTTTCAGCTGTGGCGGTTGTGGTAAAATGCCCTCATAAATGGTATTAACGTCCAAAGCTTCACTGCCGTAAATGGTTGTTGACTCAAACTGCAAGGGCCAGTGTCATCGGTGCAGTGCACTATATGTTGGTAGAGGCAACACTGCGGTTTGCACCATCATTAGTTGCGCCAAGGTATCCCACGTGCTGTATCGATTGGGATGATGCTGCTCGTCTGGCAGGCATAGAAACAGGCGCAACACACAAGCGCGGTAAAATGAAGAGAACTGCTGCAGAAAGCACGTTAAATGGGGCAAACGTTGTTCGCCTTGTGCGCGCACGTTGTTCTTTCAAAAACATCTAGCAAGTGCAGCTTTCGAAGTGAAGACTACAACTGAAGATACGCCTGCATGCTTTGCCGTCGCTAGAGAAACAAAGCTGCGGTTGATCTCTTAGCTTATTGGATACTAATTTAAACGTGCATTGCTGTTTCGCATGTGCATTTAGCAAGAGAACAAAAGATTAAACCCAAACTCAAATAGTTGTTTGTTTTAATTATAGGGCACATTTTAACACACGGTAACGTACATGGTGCGAATTAGAAAATGCATCACCATGGCAACATCACCTGGCGTTTGAGAAACAACGTCGAATGCCGCATGCTGTTATTTTGTCAAAACGCTTCGAAGTGCAGCCGATATTTTGAAGATAGAAAACTCTCAAGACCGTATTAAAAGGCGTTCGTTGCACACTGTGCGAAGTGCGAGTGTTAAACCTGGTTAGATTTACTGCTCAGTAGATGTAGCAGAGGATACACTGAAATATATGACGCATTTTTCAGCCACTCCCCGTCTAAAACACCTGCCATGTAAAAATAATTTGTTTTTCGCTTCCGGGTCCACGTTCTCGTGACTGTACCATCCAAACCACAGAACTAAAGTTTAAATACGTGGTATTTTCATAAGTTTAGTTCAACCTGCCACATCCGCATGCGGCCTTCGATAATGAAATTTGCGGCCGTCCACATGTAATTTAAAATATAAGATTTGGCGGCTGTGTTGGTGTATTTTGAAGCAAAACAAAGGCAAGGCAAGAAAATCAGTCGACATGATGCGTAACAATCTGGATTGTGATGTCACAAAGAGTTATAGAACGAATACGCAATTTATGTTTGAATGTATTCTGTGTTGGTTGGCGTTTAGCAGCAATCTATTCTTTAATTAAAGGCATCTCATAAGTATAACTCGAACTCATTGGCGGCCGTACTTCGTATAAATAGTAGTAATGCGGCCGGCAATAGCAAAACGTTGTACACCCCTGGCTTAGTTGCTGCTGGTTGAAGGTATGATGTTCGTAGTTGAGATGACGTAGTGTTTTATTTTGCGTCTAGTCACTAAAAGCTTTTCTTGTGTTTGTGCCGGTGGGGGGCATCAAAGCCAGATTTAAGCGTGTGCGTTGTTTGCAGTCGCACAGGGGCCTCCACCAGGGGCGTACCGAAGGGGGAAAGGAGGGCACAATTACCCGGGCGCCGAATCACTGAGGGGCGCTAAAAGTCTCAACAATGTCAGAAGTGCTTTTTGCAATCCAGAAAATTTGCTCCCAGGGACCGTCAAACTTGTTTCTTGCCGCCTGCGCCATCTAACCTCGGTACGTCCATGGCTTCCACTAACAGGGACCTCCATATAAATATGTAGTTAAGTGAAGTTTAGAGTTTAGTTTCTGCGATTATATCTAGTGCTCATGATCAGCAATTGCAGCGGAGAAAGATCATTTCCCAAACTGAAATTTATCAAAAGCATGCTGGGCACAACGATGACGCAAGAACGCCCGAATGATCTGACACTGATGAGCATTGAACATGACATCTTGTGACAAATTAACTTCAACCATGTCATTAATGACTTTGCTTGCCGACGTCAAACCTCGTAAATTCCAGGCCTCCTTTTAACAACACGTGATTCCGTCGCAGTGTGTGTGTAATTTTCAGTCATCTTGTCAGTTCAAAGTCTGAAAAGTATTCACGTGGAACAACGGGCCTCCACATAGCTTTGCGCACACGCAGACCTCCGCACACGAAAATCCGGCACGGGGCTGAAGGGAAATGACTACATGGCATTAAAGAACTTGCTAAACCACAACTCGAGTATGTCAACAATATCGTAAACAGTGGTTGAAAATACCGCGTTAAATTGCCTAAGCACTATTACCTTGCAAATATTTTCTGGCCCATAGCCCGCGGTGCTGCGTCGCAATCATTTCGCTGATGGCCATTGTTGTGGCCAAAGTTCGCGAAGACACCAGTCGGCTTAAACCGTCAGTTGAGATATGTGGAATAATGCCAGTTCTGTTGAAAGCTTACCGCTTGCGCCCAACGCAGATCTTTTCAACAAAACGTTCGAACACGTATCTGACCGCGTCGCACTGGAAGGCAAGTTGGAATTTCTGCGCAGTCAAAATAAACCTAAACGCCAGGTGCCCTTCAACATCGCCATCACTACATTCGTTCGACAGACCGGGCAGGTGTGCATGTCATTTTTTTGGTCGAGTTGTGTTTGCATGAAACGGTGTGATTTATTGCAATAGCTAAGTTTGCTCTGGACATACTGCGCGAATCATTGCTTGTAATCGTCGTTTTGTTTGAACTATTCATGCACTGTCCGTAATGAACACAAAACAAACAGTATGCACCTTCAATGTGAAGAACAAAATCAGCAATGCTTTTTCTATTTACCAAAAGGGAAAATTTGCCCCGCTTATTCGTACTGCTGTTTGTAATGTTTTTTTTTTTCGTGTGGTGGAGCGTTGTTTTGACTTTTGTGCTAAGATTGGTTGTTTTTACATTGATGGGGGTTTCTTCGCGTTCCCGACTTCGCGGTAGGAAACGCAGAAATATTAGGGATGATGGAAAACGAGGCGAACATGCAATATTAATGCATGCTGGTTCGAAGTGGCGATGTAGTTTGAGTGACTAGAGATGCCTCGTTCTGAATCTTTTGAGGAATATTTATTGTGATTTCCACAGGCTTAGCGCTGCGATTGGTTACCGAGTGTTAGGGCGTGGTTCATGTTGTTGTCTATTTGCCTAGGAAGTTTGATATACGTTTAACGGGTGGGAAAACAAGCATACTTCGGCAATTGTCGACGTTTGCTTTCAAATTACTGGTGCTGTTCCACTTTGTAGGTTGTAAAGGTGGGCTGTATAAATGCCGATATCACCGATTCAAAAGCTCATTAAACTCTCTTGTCTGGCAATGCCTGCGTTCGGGTGTTGCATCCTTTGTCGTCGACAAGCGTCGCTTTCTTTGAACAGCCCGCTTCAAAAATCGATTTTGGGAAAAGTTATTTAAGAGTGAAATACCGCACAAATATTGACCGTGCGGTTATGACAAGAGCGCCAGTGTCTTGACTGGCACTGTTCGGTCGCTCCGGTCGGAGCAGTTAATTTGTCCAGTTCGTTGTACGTCATTACTTTCCGTCGTGCTCGTCTCACTCTATCAACAACATGTGAGACCTGCACGCCGTCGGCGACATGGCGAGCGGGTGTGTTGTGGGCGGAGCTCGGGTTTTTGCCTGCTGTCAGGCAACGTTGAGGGAAAGCAAGGAATTCTACACTCTTGTCACATAAAAAAGGTTTCCCTGGGGCTGTTGACCGCGCGTGACCCACTGCTCAGCCTTGACATCTGCGTCAAACTGGCCTCTGTTGTCTTTTGCAGAGCGTCAACATACAGAATGCCGAGAAGGACAGTCGGTTCCAGTTCGTGGTAAGATAAGGTTTTCTGCGCTCGGCATTTGGCGCACATTAACATGTAGTTTTTTCTCAAAACGCAAGGTCGCTGTGGCAAAAAAGAAAAGGAAATGACAGCACTTGACGCGCTGGGAACGTGAGTGCCACTGCACGGTTACAAAACGTTGCCTTTGGTGTTAACTTTTGTGCCACGATTACAGTTGTCGCGCCAAAGTTCGCTTGACGCAGCCTTACGTTCTGATATTACATGCGCAAATCAGACAAGAACAGCCTACATGAATGTGAAACGTCGTTTTCAGCGCGACTTATCATCACATCTTGCCTGAAAAACTTGCTGATGCTGTGCCACGTCTTTTATTTAATGCGCATGTTCACTTTTTCAAAAACTTGTGAAAAACGTTCTGCAAAAAATGCATTTTCGGGTGACATGACCGGATTGATTTACATTCACTCGCTGAACCGCAGTGACCATTCGCGGTCAAGAAATATTCTGTCTTCGCCGGTGAACAAAAGATAAGGCTTATACTTATCAGCCAAGGGTAGTGGTCGCACACCTTATATACCTGAACACCTTAAGCTTCGTGATACCGATCACTTGTGGCGTTGAGAGTTATTGTTGATGCTGCATACTGCGGCTTGGGAGATTAGTGTCAAGACCTTAATAAGCACTGCAGATTCAAAGGAGAAACAATCTAGGACGTTTCTTTCGTTTCAGCATCTCCTTATGCACGTGCTTGCTCAACGAGTAAAAATAACCTTGGCAATGACGCTAAATTTTTTGTGCGTTACGTACAATTTCTGTCATTCCCGTAAGCCACCCAACAACTTTCGATATCTGTTTTTGCAATTAAAACTGAGAGATGCATATGCACCATTTACTGTTAAGATCGTTCAAATGCTCATTCTTAAAGGTTGTAATAGAAGCATCAGTTATGTAACGATATTCTTCCAACATGAAAAGCAATGTGACGAAACAAATGAGTCAAGTTTCCAAACTTGTTGCAAAAATCCAAATTTTAGGCAGGTGGTCTTAAACTTTTGAGCGCGGCTGTAAAGTCTAGGTGTGACCACGAGTATTAAACCCATCCACAGTCTGCCCCAGCCTAAAACTGTTTTGCATAACTATGAAACCAGAGTGGTATTGCACAAACGGCGACACAATTGTTTACCTTGGTACTGACGGAACCCTAAACACGAACTAAACGGATCAAAATAACACACATTTGTCCAAATGCTCATGTTAGTCTGTGCAGTGAATGTAAGTCAGTTTTGAGCAACATCTCCAACCGATTTGCTTCTGTGAACGCGTGTTTCTTGTGTTTGTACTGAGCTGCGCCAATTACGCCTTAAGTTGCGATTTATTGTCCTCTTTGATGAAAAGCCAGTTTCAAAAATTCTTTCTCTCAAGTTAAATGCTTTACAGAAATTCAGTGCTTTTTTGCAAACATGGTTTTGCAGATTTGAAATGAATTTAAATTTAAAGCATTTAAAGAAGGTATTGAATTAGACTCATTGACACGCGTCGCTTGTCAATGATTCTGACACCACCTGGACCGTGAAACATCGGCAGTACCTTATCTGATCTGAATCAAATAGACACTGAAAAGATTGAATCGATTAAGCTTAAAAATTAGGAATTTATAAATTTGTAATCCTCAGCCAACGAATCAGTTTTTTGATATCTAAAGTATTGAAAGTGTTCGTCACTGCGTCGTATGTTTTAGGAATACCACGCCCTTTTCTTTTCTGACACAACATTAAAACCAGAAAGTCGAGTTTTAGTGCTGTTTCTGTCTTTCTATTAGGAAGATGAAGAGCTTGGCTTCAAAACCCGGTCGCTCCTCTGTGTTCCGATACGAGACGGTCTTCAACAAGTAATTGGTAGGTCAAGAGGGTGCACATGGCCAGCTTGTTGCGTCGCATTCACTACGTTTGCCATTCGCATTCTTACATTTGCGTCAGCCTAAGTCTTACTGATTGAACAAACAATGTTATCTCTGCGTTTGCGTTCGTAAAANGTGCGTATGCCGCTGCTTGCGGCAAACAACGCGCTTGAGTGGTTTCAGATNGAATTGCCGAACTTGTATCTGGAGAGTGGGCACTGGATCTCGAAGTTGGTATAACAGATGTAGTTGAAAGAATAACTGAAACAGACATCGAAACTGACTCGTGAAAAGAAGGTTTGATAAGGAGTGCGGATAAATATCGCTGGACTTTTTAGCGTTAATTTGTTCAATTGTGTGTACGTATGAATCATGTTACACAGCGATTTGATATGACGCGAATAAACATCTAATAAGCTTAGCTTGAGAAAACACCAGTCGCTCACCTGTCACAGCGCTTCGACGGCGATATAGAAAAACAAGNCAAACTAAGCTTATCTGGAAGGCGGCACGTCAACTGGTTCGCAGAGTGTATTGTCNCTCAAACGTATCCGCTGTGAAACCTTGTGTTGAAACGAAAGCTTCCGCTCAAAATATATCTTCTGGTCCAGCAAAATTTCTGACCTGACCGGTAGTGTTTTCAACGCTCATATGTTCTAGCGACAAAAGTGTTGACAAAAGCTCGAGTTCCGTTGAAATTCGACCGCTCGCAATTCAGTGTCAACGTTCCTTGCTATAAAGCGGCACAGGATTTCTGGTAACTGTCATGTCAAATAGTTTGCCTGGCCGGCATTATTGGCTGAGCGGCGCACTTTCGCAGGCGTCATACAACTGATCAACAAAGAACCTCGAGCCGGCTCTTGCTTCACAAAGAGCGACGAGCAGATCCTGGAAGCGTTTGCGATCTTCTGCGGCCTCGGCATTTCCAACACCCGGATGTTCGAGGAGACGGCAAGACTCGCCGCGAAGCAGCAAGTGATTTTGGAGGTGAGCTAGCGGCCTGGAATTTCTATTCACACACTCACATAAAAATGGAAGCCATGTGGTCTGCCGAACAACGAGTTTGCTGAAAGTTGAGTGACTTAAATTTATGGCTGTATTGCGGTCAGACTAAAATAAATCCTCCATCCGCGAAAACCCTGACCCTCTGCAAACAAAACGTTTTTTTTTTCTAAAATCACTCACTAGGTCTAAAAGTGCCCGCAAGATATTTGATTTTATTCCGTCTTCCGTAGCGCATAAACGACGTTAAGACTCGGTACTAGAAAAACGCAGAAATTTTGTTACGGATTATTTACAGGCAATTGCGTGTACAGTTATACGTCAACCTTTTAATTTCAATGCACAACTACTCGGAAAAGTTACCACAAAGTCACGGCTCAATTAATTGCTCGTGATTCATACTTACACGCATTCGTGGCTTGTTTGCCAGGTGTCCAGCAATACCTGCAGTGGCGTCAGTGCCTCAAGAGCTGGCAAAAGATCGTATGTGCTGTCGGTAGTGATAAGCACTATTTTGCAAAGGGCTACGAAAAAGTCACTCTGAGTTCTGAATCCACTCCTGAGATCTTCATTTGTGGGAAACATTCCTGTGATATGGTTTGAAAAAAACACGCAACGGGAGCGCGTGACCACAAGTTTTTTTTTGAATAACTGTAAATAAGATTGCTAGCAGCGCAGTTTACCCAAATTCGCGTTTCTCAAACAAAGTTTTCTGATGCGCTGACGTTCGTGGCACGTCACTGATCCATTGATGTTGAAATTCCGCGGCACAAACACAATGTGACGGGTATGCTTGTGTTGTCTGATAAACTTCATCAGTAACGTTTAGCTATATCCCAAAATTCCTCTTCAACTTACCCACACTGCTCCACGAGTCTCAGCTGTTGCTGTTTCGATTTTCATTATCTCTGCTGTTTTCTCTTACGATTGAGGCAAGGCAGTGAAGTGTCGACCTTGAGTGCGAGGCCGTGTTTGTTCACTCACCCCTGCTCATCAATCCCTCAGCGTTGCTCAATTAAAAAGTTGCTCTTGCCCAATATTTCGCCATTACCCGCCGTTGCTATAGTGTAGGAGGCGGCCCGCATCGGCTGCGGGGCAATGCCTTTTTCCGACGTCACAGACTGTCATTAAACCTCTGCGAATCCTGCATTCCGTCAACGAATCAATAAGGACCGAGGATGCGTAAATTACGTGAAATCGATTTCCCAGTAAAGCAATTTGTGAATTGATTCGATCGCGTCGCCCTTGTGGAGACTTTTTACTGTAATGTGAATTCGTGCAAGTCCGAATCAGCGCAAGATGATGAAAGCAGAGCGCGACAAGCGGACTCTTCGAAAGCTCGCAGCAAACCTCGAGTCACCGAGAGCTTTTCTGCAACGAAAACTTATATTAATTTGCGGGAAACGTTAAAGTTGTGCTCCGATACATAACGAAAAGATTCATTACCCGAAATGTTACCCTCAAAGAGCAACGTTAAACAGCTTGTTTTCAACGTACTTCTTCAGAGACGCATTAAAACTGGCACCTAACTTGCAATGTACGCCTTCGTATTCTTTAAGTTAGGGTCACAAACTCTCATTTCTGCGAATGCTCACACGACCTCACCACTTTAACACAAGCCGCGATTTTAGGGAAATGTTGACGAGGTGATGTAGAATCTGCTGGTCGTGGGGACAATCCTACACGCTGAGAGTGATGGCACCGCGCTAGATCTATATTAAAGCGATGAGAAACCAGGCAATTGGAAGCAGGCGAGCAAAAAATTTTAGGGCAAAAAGCGGTTTCCGCTCAGGTTCTTGGCAAGCTAGAGGCAGTATCTAATCTCCGTCGATTTGATGACGCAGATAAAAACGATACGGTAGACACGTCGTAAATAACGTATCTTTGGTGGGCCTCTGCTTGTTTATGAAATATCCATAACTTTGTCGCGGGCCAGGAAAACGCCCAGATCTGTTATCGTTTCATCAGCCTGATGGCTTTGGGCATCTGACAGTTTGTTCGCTGATAACGCTTGCAGTCTCGCATAAAGGTATTCGTCAGGCAGTTCGTTGTTTGTCGCGCGATGTCGCCGCCAAAATCAAGCACTCCTCATCTGGATCTCCTCTCTTCGCCACCAGGCACGCGCCGGCTTCTCAAAGCCAGTTTGACTTAGACGCAGTACTTCAAGCGCGTTCCTTCCTGTATGCCATTGTGTGTTTACGTTTCAGGTACTGTCCTATCATGCGATCGCACCCGAGGCTGAAGGTCACGACCTTGCGGTAAGTCAGAATCTTTTTTTGCCCTCGCAACATTGCAGCGGTGATGTCCAGTCGCGTTTGCAACTTGTGTTTCTATTGCTTGCTGTGGGGCAGTTTGCATTGAGCGCGGTCATCGAAGCAAAACTTCCTTCATACTTTGCACTGCAGGAAACATCGTCCCTTGTAGTTTGATAGTTGAATCGAGCCTTTCGTTACCTAAAGGACAAAAATTGACATTCAGTATCCTGAATTCAAATTCCATGTTCAATGAAACCTTCATTCTGCTATTCCGTTGTGGTGTTTGTGAAGGCTCAGCCGAAACATCGCACCTGTCATTAGTTCTGTTGGGTGAGGTCCCGATGCGACACAGGGTTGGTGGATACTTACTTCATCAGCGCACTGGCCAGGCAAACTCTCACAAACGGCCAAATCTTCGTGCTAAGGCCAAATGCAGTTTTTATTTATTTTTATAAACAAATATTTTTGCTCAGAGCAATTAGCAAGTCAGTAGTGCCTGACCAGTGCTGCCACAGGCTTCTCGGCAAAAATCACTAGATTCACAAAAATATTTTAGAGATCTGAAAAAAAATCACTAGATTGAAATTTTTTGCGTTGAAATTCGTAGTTTTGCTTGAAAGGATGTATCTTTTTACTTTATTGCCCAAAAACCTTTACATCATTTGCAAGTTTGCTATAATAGATCATGTTGAACTGAATCCTCGAAAAGTTCATACTAACCGTAAAATCTTCAAGCTTTTCTCAAGAGCAGAAAATGACACCACTCGCGAGTACTTAGAGCAATCAACCTAACAGTTAATTAATTATTTCCATTGCAGTGTTCTTGCTAAGAAATAAAAATATTGCCATGGCCAATACTGCAGCAATTAACAGTAAACAGCACGGAGGTGCAAATAATGAGAAAACCAAATTAGAAACACTTGTTCGTTCTGTTGGTGCAAATCTTCAAGCAATAATTCACATAATCAATTGTTTACCTTTTAAAAAAAGGCTAAAAATGTTTGAAAAAGGGCTGAAAAGTTAACAAGGTAGAAAAAAGAGAACCGATTTTGTTGAAATACATTGAAAAAAATCACTAGATTGCAGTGAAATATCATTAGATCACTAGATGGGCTTAAAAATCACTAGATCTTGTGAAACATCACTAGGCGTGGCACCAGTGTACCTGACTGACAAGATTTTAAAACAGATTGCAAATTAGAAGTTCGATGGATTGATGACATAACAATGATTTTTATGCATTCTTAACTACTATTCCCGGGTTTTGCAATGACTTGAGTAATTTCAACAGTCAGGAAGTAAAGCGTGCTTGTGAGAGTGCACAATACAGGGAGACGTTTTGAGTGTTGAATTTTCGGAATGTACCACATGCGAATTAAGCCAAAATACGGCCGTTTCAAAATTTTCAAAATATACTCAAACAAGGCCAAACATCTTCTAAAAACGGCCAAATTTCCACAGTTTGAGCTTAAGAAGGACAAGTTCCCAAGCCTGTTGTGACACGCATTGGCCGCTTACCTGTTGTCACTGACGCCCTGCAGTGATTTGCTCAATCAGACAAAAGTTTCGTGCCATGTTAGGACCAAGAGTGCGAGACCCTCTGTCACTCCTTCATCCGAGACCCAGTGGGGACTGACTCTGATAGAGCCGCATCGTCCCTACTTTTTCGGATAGAAAAGAAGAAACAGGAGCGCTGGGAGGAAGCTGTCAATGCCATCGACTTCTCGCACTCCAGCCGCGAGGCGTGGAGTACCATCAACAAACTCACTGGCAGGTCTGGACGTTCCTTTCGCCAGTGCCCCGTCTCGGCAAGCTCCATCGCCTCGCAACTTGTAAAGAATGGGGCACACTGGACCGGGGACAGCGAGTCTACCAGGCCTGTCAAGAAGGAGCTGTCCGGCTTATGGAAAATCCCAGCACCTGAGGGTCATAGTATCTCTGACCCTTTCAGGGCAGAGGAGCTTGCTGCCGCCCTCAGGCTCCTGAGGTCAGGAAAGTCTACGGGTTTGGATGCCATCTTCCGGGAGTTTATACTCCACGCGGGGTCGGCTCTCAAATCTTGGTTTTGCGAGTTCCTCAGTTCCTGCATGCGCCAACTCAAAATTCAAAATATCAGGAGAAGAGCATTAATAGTTGCGAACCCAAAGCCGGAAAAGCCACTGGGGGACCCAAAGAGCTACGGCCTTATATCTCTGCTGCGTGTCCCNTTTAAAATCCTCGAGAGAGACTCATCTACGCTCGCGTCGAACCAATCATCGACGACCCATGGTTCCCAAAGGCGCTGGCGGAATTTCGACACGGGAGGTCGACCGCAGACCAGGTCGCCCTGCTGACACAGGACATCGAGGATAGTTTTTCTGCTAAGAAGGCCGGTGCTGTGTTTGTCTATCTCACAGCAGCCTACGACACTGTATGGCACCGCGGCCTCACCTGCAACTGCTGCGATTGCTACCTGATAAGCACTTGGTCCTGTTGCAATCTCTCCGCTGGCGTTGCGCTGAATGCGCGGTTCACCACGAACGGAATGTGCGTGAAGAACAACACGATATATCTATGGCGCGAACAAGCAATAACAGAGTGATCTCATCGGTTGATCTCTATTGTTGCTTGTTGCCACAGTGTGGAGCTTTGCGCACATGCCACTCGGTTTTTCCGATCGCAACAAAATGGTCCTGTGACCAGGATGTGAAGGTCGTGCTGTGTGAAACCTTCACAAAAAGAACGTGCGATCGGTGCGGTTCGTTGTAAAAAGGAGGGGATGTTGTTGCAACCTCTCCGCTGGCGTTGCACAGAATGCGCGGTTCACCACGAACGGAATGTGCGTGAAGAACAACACCGTATATATCTGTGGCGCGAACAAGCAATAACAGAGTGATCTCGTCGGCTGATCTCTATTGTTGCTTGTTGCCACAGTGTGAAGCTTTGCGCACATGCCACTCGGTCTTTCCGATCGCAACAGTCCACATCAAGGGCGTACGCAGGGGGGGGTTGGGGTTAACCCCCCCCCCTTGAGCTTGATATTTTACAAAA
>JGI24021J15306_10006226_pt1 | contig 14326 bp, 6 predicted proteins | sample Ectturendosymbi1_FD_15306 | JGI IMG/M metagenome (IMG submission 15306) | reverse complement strand
TTAGTGATGTAATTTGGTTTCGCTGAAAAAAGTGAAAAATCGCAAGAAAAATTAACTAAGGTTTTGTTTAACGTGTTTTCATGAAAGAATATTACTAAGAGAAAAATTTAAAGCATTTCAAATGAATTGCATTTGGTGTGCAAACGAAAAAAAACTCCATTAGCTACAAGGTTTTCAAGTATTTAACCAAAAATTCACTCCCTATAATTTCCTTGATTTGAAACATGTCTGCATATGTGCAGTCATGTTCAATGTCAAACGATTAGGAAAGACAACCCACTACAAGCATCGCTTGTCCCTAAAGTACACAGTGCAATCACTCAGCTTCAAGTATTTCTAGGCAAGGTGTTACTTGTTATCTTGGAATCTTGGAAGTACTTTTTGACTGTTTCGACATTGTTTTTATCCATATAAGTTTATGGGCTGAATTTCTATCTTTTGCTCATGAAAACGAGTAATGAATTTTTTTCTCTTTTGTGAGTTATTATTAGCATTTGCAATCATTCTACATGCTGTACTTCATTTTCGAACATGTGCCACAGTGAAATTTGAACCATGAAAATATTTCGGTAGTTGACTGTTGTGGTAAACCATGAACATGGAAAGAAAGATCTACGTAAATACCCAAAAGAAATGTTGCGGCGACAACTGCATGAACAGAAAAGATGGTCACAATTTACAGTAGTAGAGGAATTCTTCTCTGGGATGCAATGAAACATGCATAAACTCGCTGGAGCGCCCGGACCTTTTAAACGATTATCATAAATTGGTATAATTTGAAACAATCACTGCTCAAACCATTTTTTGGTGCCCACTGCGTACTTCTTTGCCCAATCTTTTTGTTTGCTTTCAGCAGATATCAATAATCCTGCAACTGGCAGGCATTCCAAAGTGCTGCATAAGCATGTTTGCATGGGTAAAGCAAGAATTTTTATCTCTATAAATTTCCTTACCATTCAATGCGGCAACGAATCTTCTCAATACGTTGCACTAGCGAGAAAGCTTCATCTTGCATTACGGGGTTAAATATGGATCTCAAAACAATTTTTGCAAATCTACAAATTGTGGGAGATTTTTCGCAGCTTTTGAGATTTCTGGGTACTAGCAGTACAATGCATCCCAACACGTCATCGTTCAGGTTCCTCTTTGCCATATAAGATTTATGTTGCTGTTGGTTCGCTAAGTACAAACTTTCTGAGCCTGTTTTACATTGACCGAGCAAACAAACTCTTCTGGCCTACCTTGAAAACAGGTTCGTAAGCATATCATTCAAGGGAGCATTGAAGCTAAATGAATGAGCGTAGCTGAATTTCACTTGGTGAAGTGAGTTGTGCAACAGAAGAATGAAACCAGTTACTTCAACTCTCAAGCAATTCAACACCAAAATTTCGCACTTTTTAATTGAGCTTACAAAAAAACGATTTGCGTATTTCTTCGTGGACCAAACACAATCTAATCAATTTCATTTAAATCAAGTTGCTGCGTAATTGTTCATTTTTTCCGAAGCCTCTTGAAATATCACACATCATGTAAACGTTTTTCATTGCAGCATTAACACATTTTGCCTGAAACCTCTTCTGAAACTTGTTTTAACCCTTCATCTTTCATGCGGAGCACACTTCATCTCAACGACATCTACTGAACTTTATATGCTACTGTTGCATTCGCAGTGTTGAAATCCATGGATATCAGAAACTCACAAGAGCCTTAAATATCCACTTCNTGTCTCAGTGGAGCAAAGTAAAGGACATGCTTTACATAATTTNCCAAAATTTTGAGCGTGCTGTGAAAGTTTATACNTTTTAATATTTTTTCAGCCTTTGGTATCCGAAAAGAAAATTATAGTCTNTTGACCTTGCTGACACTTTGCTATGGATTCTTCGTGTACTGAAAAATACATCCACTTGCCTCATGTTTGCACACACGTAAAGAAATTTAACACGAGCCGCTGTCACGCAATCTGCAAGTGCTTTGCCAGACGCAAGCTGCCTGAATACTGGTGACGAATTCAATGTTGGCCCTTACGAATGTTGACTAACAGCAGAAAATAGATGTATGAGATCGCAAGTGGCACCTGTTGCCTTTTCATCCTAAACGTCATCGACTGCCAATAGTCTCAACAAAATAGGAGCCTGTTTATTAATCACCATAATAGAAGCAACGTCTTCCACGCAGATAAGAGTGTGAGAAATGCGACAGGTGCTATGAGCACGTCAGGTGTAAAGGCTGGGGAAATGTCAAATATAACAATGGTTGTTCGGCTTCTCAAGTCTCATAAATTTGTAGATCTTTTTTATCAAACCAATCGCAAGAGGTATAGTGAGTTGTGACCGTTTTGTGCTCAGCCATTCAACAAACTGACCAAGAAATGTTGCAAATGCTTAGAAAAATGCATATGGTTAAATTTCAAGTAATGTTATGTTACACAACGTGGCACAACCAACTTACACCTGCTGAGATGAAGATATAAAAGAGTGAATACCCGATCTACAGCTTTAGACTAAAAAAACTGAATATCATAAACTGCAGCTTAAACTAGAGAAATACTCGAAATCGCATGATGCAATTCTACATAATTATATCTACTCTCACAGATCACAAATATGCACAGTAAGAAGTCAAATGCATGATTTTATTCTCTTTTCCCCAGAAAGCAAGTAATTTTCAGCTCCGCCATTCATTGCTGCATGAGTAGCCTGCTTCATTCACCAACAAGATCGAGGTAAAGAAGCAACTACATTTGGTTATTTTCAAACACGTGTAGACCACGTTGGCCTTCAAAGGTAGGAAACTTTTATAAAATGTTCTGATAGAAATGGATGTGCCGCAAGGTCAACGTGACGTATCAAAAGCCTGCAGGCTGCAATTATCTTGTAAATGCAGAAAACCATAACTTTTTTTTATGAACACTTCCACTGGAGAGGATGTTGACTGTCAAAAACGGTGTGGCATTTGGTGCTTTTGCAGCAAATTGTTGAAAAGAATTAATGCTTGATTGCAGAGAGCTCCTACTCGAGGTTGAATGAAGCAGGCCATAAGATTTGAGTTGCAGCTTCACGGTTCTGACCATCATGGAGGGAAGTGCAGTACAGTAGTTCAGTTTATGTTTGAATGTACAGGAATTGATCTCTGGATCAGTCACAATTTAGAGTAAATTCGATGGGATAATGGTCACTGATTCTTTCAGTCTGGAATAGAAAAATAAGGTGATCGGGATGAATGCGCCTCGTACTAGCACTAACGCTGATTTGGCAGCAGAAGGGCAGAGGTTATTGCATATTCAACTGCAAAAATATGTTGCATTAAAAAATTCGTTATAGGGTCGTAAGGTTAGCAACGTTGTGCTGGTGCAGAACTTCACACCACAAAAGAAGGCAAATGAAAATATCGCCAGTTTTTTTGCTGTAAAAAGCATTTGACCAACGCAGATGAAAACTTGCGGAGCAAATAGGATGCTTGAAAAAAATGCACATATTTTTACTATCCATGAAACAGCAGATGATACCTGAGCTTGGCCGATGTTGAATTGCAGATCATATCGGAAAACACTTCCGTTTGCAGACTTTGTTGTCATGCCGCAGCCCGCAACTACGAACCTGANAATGACAATAATTTCCTAATTATTGCACCTACTTTTCTGTTATGTTAAGAAAATTGTTTGAAAACACATTTTTATGTGAGTTNTCACTAAAACTCTGCAAAGCAAAAGGTTTACTGCTTTTAAAATAAATTTTCTTTCACTCAGGGCTTAGGCCTATTATATGTTTTCGGCCAAACATAATACAGGAGTAGGATGCGTTTGTTAGCTTGAATGGGTAATTTTTCAAGTGACATGGGACATCAAGGAGCATTTAGTGTGACTGAACAACGTGGATATTATTGCGCTTGAGGAAATCAAAACATAAATTCAGTTATTGAAAGCTGAAACGAAAGAAGCCAGAAGCCGTACAATACCTAAGGAGAAATTGTTTTTTAATTCACTGAATACCTCAACATCTTGGAAAAAGCACACATGAAAAGGAAAGTATTTTTAGTGAAAAGCTTGGTATCAAATTGACTGACTATGATATTGACCGATCTCATAGACTAAAAATATCATGTAAATCAGGCCAAAATCTTCGTAAAATTCCAATAATTATCAAAGTTACCAGACATGACTTGAAACAGAAAATATTTTTCTCTGGAAAAATACTTGCTGTTAAAAAATACCCCAGTTACGTGGTCACTTACAAAGGCAGTCATGGCAGGTATCAAGCAAATGAAAGATTATGGGAAAAATAGCCTTATGGTCTTATTTATGCTGTGCCAATGATGGTAAAGTACTGCGTGAAACAAAATTCAAGTGAATTAAGTCATTATTTAGTCCTAATATAAATACAATAAGACTTTAAACACCCAATTTGGCTTTCAGATGCCGCTTCCGGGTGGTATGGGTTGTATAAATGCTAGATCTGATCGAAACTTGATCACACATCTATTATTTTGTGTGACCGTTTTCTTTATAAATTTAATTTTTTGTATTGTTGTATTGTTTCTTTAATATTTTCAACAAATTCGTTGTTTCTCTGTTTGTAGTTAAGACTGCAAGTGGTCATCCACATTAATTTTAGGTTGTTTAACTAAATATATCTTCCAGGTTTCTTCAAAATTGCTGAAAGTGATTGGCTGTTGGTTGTTTCTATCAATACGTCTGACATTGCTAATTGTCCTACATGCACATCAGTTTGCAGATCATCTCAAATCCGTATGTTATGTACAGTCAGAGGATGCACCATAAATGTACTGATTTATCATATGATGAATTTATATATTTATATATATTTGCTCAACTCAGATGTTCCCTATTTTTACAGAAATTATTACTTTAACTTTTCCCTGTAATAGTTTATCAAACAATGAACATGACGATCTGTATTCTAAGAAAAGTGACATATTTATATGGCTCCAAACTCCACCGCGGTGTTGTTCGCCCGAAAATATAACAGAGAAAATTAGAATCTCTGGTATACTTTCCCTAATGTATTTTGATATAATAAGTATATCAATAAACATAGATCAATGTATTGAACCGATCATGATAATACATTCCGATTTGATTAATATAAGACCTGATCTTATTGCTTTTCGTGAAACAAAACTAAATCCATACAACAGATGGGTCTGAAGAGGGGCGGGGAAGCTGAGCCCCCGCGCGTAGGTATTTAAATTGGATATTTTACGATTAACATTTAGTAGAATTATGTTTTTGTTTTTCTCTTAGTTAAGAATTTGGTAAAATGAAATTTCACCACAGTTTTCACTCGTGTAAAGAATCCTTTTGGACACCCCATGGAAAATTCCGTTATTGACCCACCCAGGAAAAATCCTTCTGTTAACATATAACTCCAAGGCTATACCTTTTTTAATAGCGATTCTTTGACAAATTCTGGAAACGTTGGCTGATTCATCAAACACCATTTAAAATATTCATTGCTTAAATTACTGTAATTATGGAGGACTGTGAGGATTTGCAGGTGGAATTAAGGTTAAGTAAGCAGACGTGCATTGCAGGAGTTCTCTACAGACACCCTTATCATACATACCAAGATTTCTGAAACAAGTTAGAGATAACACTAAACATAAGCAAGACAAAATATTTTATCTGTGGAGACAAAAATATTGATCTCATGAAATGCGAAAAATGTCTTTAGTTAAAATGTATCCAAATATGCCGTATGGTAAGGGATGCATCCCGCTAATGAAATGCCCAACAAGTTGTACGTCAACTTATGCCACACTGTTGAACCACATCTGTACAAGCGACACCACTGCAGATATAACGAGCTATATTCTTTTGTCAGATATTTCAGATCATCTTCCAGCATACATGACCTCACAAAGCATGAAATTGCAAGCAGCTGAAATGATCAAGTCTCAATGAGGTAAGAAACACATTGATGCTGTTTTAAAAAAATCAATACGCAGTGCCTTTTGTGGATTTATTAATATGTTTATAACCATTTTTAACAAACACGTGTCATTAAAAATGCCACCAAAAAGGGAGCTGAAATTACAAAAAAACATGGATCACAAACTGATATTAATATCAATCAAAATCAACAATACGTTATACCACAGCTTCCTATAAGTAAGATTCCAAGCACTCAGTACACAATACAAAAATTATAAAAAACAATTTGGAACATGCTAAAGCGAAAGCAATATTAAAACAACAGCCTTATACAAAAGAATAAAGATAACTTTGAACAGTTATGAATAATTTTAATGTTCTAATTCAATTCAAAAATGGAAATTCAATTTTACCATCTAAAAGCTTGTTGATGTTGTCCAATCTACAGGAAATTAGTAACACATTCAATTAGTTATTCCATAAAATTGGGACTAATCTAAGCATTCAATAGTATATGATGTAGCCCCCACTGTAACCCAGGTGTGTGTGGGACAAATACGGAGCAGTATTACACAGGGTTATGGAAAATTTTTCTTTGCACAAACTGACCAAGCACCACATAAAGTGTTTCGCGTTTCCGATTCAGTCACCTTTTTCTTATTTTCCCAAGACTAACCATTTGGATGTAGACGTAAAGTTCTTTCATTTAGGTCCATGCATTTCTAAATTATTTTCAGTAATTCAACCTGGCTGATTGGTTCACCAACGAACTCAAAGAAACATCATTTCTTATAACCATTATGGAAGAATTGAATACTTATTATCAACCGTCTTCTTGTAAAGGGAGCCAAAATTTTATTTGTCGCATAAGTCACTATTATTGAGTCTACACAGAAGAGTTATACATTGGAAAATATAGGTAAACACCTGTCGTAAGCGCAGTGCATCTTGCTAACAGCTGTATCAGCTTCATTCCCAATGAGCCAAGTAAATGCCGAATTGGTAAACAAGCCAATTTTACTCCAACAAGATTGGCAAACGTATCTACAGTCGGCGTTAAAATCTCCTCCGATGACAGCGTTCTGCTGGGAAACAACAGTAAGGTCAACGGACATCCATCACATGAAACGAAAGCCGTTTCTGTAGCAATATTTCGATTGTATTGTAATACAAATGCAGACAATGCGGAAAACAAATGAAAGCAAATCTCTCTACGTCAGATCTTTACAAACCTTCAAACAGAAAACAAGTAACAAAATTGTTTTTTTTTTCAAGGAACAATATTTTGTTTACCTCACCAAATCTTCTTTTCGTGACTGCATAAACATCTTCCAAAGCGCTTATTTCTGTTTTAGCACGTTTCGGTTTGGTGTGAATGTTGATAAATGTAAAGTTGAAATCTGATCATTAAAAAAAACATCATTTTCAAAATTTTGCAATGTACTTTCAACATATGAGCCAACCATGTCACAATTCGATCGAAATTGCAGTGAAAGGTGCAGTGCAGTGTTCCTTTTAGAGTCAGATGTTTTTCATTACAAACTACAAATTTGAAAAAAGCTCGTAGAAACCTGAGCAGGACTGGTGCCGATTTTCATATAAAATGTCAGTAGCAGTTTAATATCGATAAATTTTTAAGATGAATAACATTTATTGCAACTTCTTGCTCAAGTTTTCAATTGTTTTCAATTAAAGTACCTTCAGGAAGAAATCTTATATCTCGATTCTCGAGAGAGCTTGTAAACATGTTGTTTAAATCATGACGAATTCTTATCTATCGGCAAAAGCTTTATCAGAAAACTCTCCACATTAAATTGGTATTTGTGTTTTGCAGTCCGTGGCCTGAAAACAGGCCATTGCAGCTGCACATTGTTCTTCAAAAATAACTTTGTTTGGAACAAGTAAGACCAAGTAAGCTTCACAACAAACAGTGCTCGGAGTTTCACTTTCTCTTGTTAGTTCAGCTTCATTGACACTCGCTGCCTGTACTCCTTTCAGAGTGTCGCAAGTGGTCTGCGGAGATCTCCGCTTGCTTGCGCCGTGGTCCATGCGGCTTCCTAGGGATTTTCCAGGGGTTAATGAATTATCGTTTTGGGCAGAAGTTGCCAACCACAAACCTTAGATGGCCACTCAAGGGCTCTAAATATGCGGATTTTCGCATATTTTTTAAAGGAAGAACGGGTAAATTGCCAATTAAATTTTTTTCCAGGTCCTGATGACGTAATCTAAAAATCCCTTCTTTACTTCCCCCAGTCATGACGCCACACCAAAACAAGTTCAAACAGAAAAATGCCAGGATTTTTTTAATTGAAGCTCTGAGACTTTAGGCTTCGAACAGCTCTCTAGCTCTATCGGTCGGCAAGTTATGGCTGCACAAAGTCAGAGCCACCACAATGGCTTTGCGTTCCTACAAGGGTTAAACAGTACTTGAACCACTGGGGCAATTTTTGAGGAGAGGAAGATTGAAACGTATTACCAGCAGCAGCCGAGAGTTTCTGTCGTAGGTGATACACAAATGTGGCTATTCTTGCCTCTACATTACCATTAGAGTTGAGCGTCCGAAAATGAACAACATACGGTTCACGCTCAAAAGCATCGTGTGGATCCTGATGCTGGTAAGTTTGCAGAACTTCCAGTTTGTCTTCTCTGAAACACAAACGCAATTTGCTAATCCAGAAATCCTGCACACGCATATATTGCATGTTTAGAACAGCCTTTTTAAATGATGATAATAGTAATATTTTTGCGTCCGACTCATGGTCCATATCACAAGTGTACTCGAACAACACAATAACACAAAAATGTTTAGCCACAGCACAGTACAGAGTAAGTGTTAAATGATCAACACAGACAGCACAGGGAGATGCCAAACACTGAAACAAAGCACCAGCTATAACTACATTCACTCATCATTAAAAAGTAATCCGGCGGCAAGTAAGGGAAGGACAAAGCGCTTTTTCAAATTCTTCTGCTTTCTTCAAATAGCCAAAACCTACTACTACTATGGCGCATGAAAATCAAATGACTGTTGTGTTTCAGTAAAAGGCCTAAAGATTATGAAACGAAAGCTGTTCGATTTGCATCATACTGTAAAGGACTCAAAGGCCTGCGTGCTAGATTTAACTTGTAATGTAGTGAACTTCCACGCAAAGACAAATCCTCAAAATTCCTCCCTGAAAAAAACTGGCCACGAAACGCTGAATGCAGGAATGAACTAATGCGAACCAAGAACATTTGACCTCAGTTTTCATGATGCTGTCTTTTTACCACGTAGGAGAGAACTGGATATGTTGAAACATTTTTACATTTTTTGCCATTGTTCCTTTGGTGTAGGCACAAGAAACTTGAAATTGAGGCATTTGGTGGTTGAATCCTTATATCACAGTTGTTTGATATATCCTATTATATTCTTTGCATAAATTGAAAACGAAAAACATCACTTTTTTGGTTCAACTTACCCGACGCGTGGGGTAAGTTGAACCAGGTAGTGGGGAAAGTTGAACCAAAAGGAAGATACGCTNCGAAGACGAACTGGTGCAGAACGAAATTGCGGAAAATTTACACTTGAGTGAACTTATTTAAAAATATGTAAGTGCGTTGTNCACGCATCTAACCACTGATGCATGAAGATGTGGAGTACTTTCACTTGATTAAAGTTATCTGATATTTGAAGTCTGTTGAAAATACATATTTTGTGTTGTTCCAGTAACTTTTAGAAACGGGAGTATTTTACAGTGTCACGTTTCGGAAAAGAGCACTCGTCAATAAAGTTGAAAGTGACTGCTGGTCTTCCTGTTGTAGGATCATTCAGTGGCGTAGCCAGCCCAAATTTTTTTTGAGGGGAAATGTTTGACTTCAGGCGAGAAACAGTTTTTTTGTTTGGGATGTCTCTATTAAAGCACAAAATGAGTCCTAGATATGCTAAAAATTGGGGAGTATTTCCACTTGAGCCCCTTCTTGGTTACGCCTATGGAATCCTTCCTCTTTACATTCCTTCCTCTTTACAAAATCTTTTTCTCGCGTTTCCCAGTTATGTCATCTATATTCTCATTAAGTCTAGCATAATAAAGAATTTTTCCTTTCCAGTGAAGTTTACAAGCACATAATCTCCCTTTAATATTTCAACACATGGTAAGTCATAATCACTGCTATCATCACAAATAGTTGTAGTGTTGAATGGTTGTAACACCTCTTTCATCCACGTTATACATTCTATCTGGAAGATATTTGTTTTTGTCCATAACCATTACTAGGTTACCATTAGAAAATTCGTTAAATCATTCAAAAATTAGGAATAGCAATGTTGTTTTGCAAAGCTTTTTCGTATGCCAGCTTATGACACTTGTGAGAAGTAAGGCCATGAAACCTTTCCGATAGTTCCCTCACATTTTTCACCAAATCATTGTTCATTTCATCACAGAATATTTTGAGTTTATCACTGAGAGCAGCATAATCTTAAAATAGTTTTGCTCCAGAGTCGTTTCAGTCAACGAATCATTTAAGCATGACGATTAATTTCATATTGGCCTACAACTTCTGTAATTGAAGTGGATTTTGCTACAGCTTTTGAAGCGGCTGTCATAACATCTTCCGAAATAGAAACGATTGGTTTTTCAATTTGTTATTCTTGGAATTCGTTGTACAAAACTATGCCGTAATTCACAACAAACAACAGTAACTGAATTTAACAAACAACTAGCGATTTGGATCAAGTGGGGTAAGTTGAACCATGGTTCAACTTGCACGACATTAATGGTTCAACTTACCCCAGGGAAGAATTTCAACTTGGAAGTTAATTTATGCCAAAACATTAACGTCCAGCTGTGTAAACACAAGGTTATAAACTCTGGTGGAACTATGCCTTGAAGAAGTAACAACATCAAAAAAACATGTAGCTTTTACACTATGAATTATAAAACAGCAAAGTACATTTCCATTTTTTCACTTTGAGCTTGCAAAAACACGTCCAACCTGATAGCTTTCTTGACCAAACAACTTTAGATTTGAGTCATAACCCAAAATGTATTCCTAACAAACTCCAAACAATAGGTGTTGCACATAAGATTCTGGACCGCTTCATTGAGCTACAACACGGGTTGGTTCAACTTACCCACTGGTCCAACATACCCCGTTCTCCCCTAATGTTTTTGCCAAACGAGCTTGTTGTAAAATTAATAATATCATAATTTCTTTTGCAATCTATTGCTTACATCAGGTTCAAAAGTACTTTGCATTTATGTAGCATGGAACCTTACCTGTATATAAATGCGTACTGCTCTTTACTTTTAGTCCTTCCTAGGCGAGCACTGATTTTACCTCTGTATCGACCAGTTGCTGTAGGAGAATAACAGTTGAGACGATTCAAAAGTTGAGGAAAGGACTTTTGACGACTATCTTTGATTTCTTGCAGCGCAATGAGATCGTAACGATCTAGAACCTGTAAAGAAAAATATACCAATACGCAAGCTGAAAGACATTTCAATGTTACATAAATTGCGTTTTAGTCAAAGTGACATTTTTAGTTTCAGCTACACTCATACATAAAGTATTCCCTTCGTACCAAAAGTATAGGAGTTAGGTTTAATCCCTAGAAGGTGCAACAGAAATACTTAAATTTTAAGATTTCAAGTTACTTCGACATTTCAAAAACAATCTTTGGTTTTCGCTTACATAAACCATAGATTTTTAGAATTACGTATGCTGTTAGATCAACTTTCTGGTTCCTGTAAACATATGCGATTTTTGCACAAAGTTTGCCACAAACTGGAGAGTTTTTCACTTCACGATTACGGTATCAGGACAATTGCCAACCGGACAATTGCCAACAGCAGTCGTGTTAGTTGGCAGTTTTTCTAAAAGGCAATTAATCTAATTCACTGTAGTCCAAGTTGGCTGTTGTCTGGTTGACAGTTGTCCTAGTTGGCAGTTTTCCGGTTAGCAGTTGTCTTAGTCGGAAGTTGTTCCAGATGGCAGTTGTCCGTAGGTACAGTAGTTGTTCGATTGGCATTGTCCTAGAACCCACGATTACGCCAACATCAGAAATTTGCATTTACACACACTTGAATCAGTATGATCACGTCGGCCTCGTTCCTCATAAATCTTCTTCCAAATGCTTGAACATTGAAGGAACCGATGCGAAGTGGATCGCAAAAGCAAGTAGCGATGAGGAGACAAAAGCAATGGGTCCAAAGCACATCAGCAACATTGAATAGCATCCTACTTGAACCAAGTTCTAAAACTTTGTGATCAACACGGATACGAAACGTTGCAAAATTATATTTTTTCAAGAACCTTTTTGAAAAAAATTATTAAAAAAAAACTTTTTTGAAAAAGTTTATCAGGTTGGTAGAAATGTTGAATTTCAAACTTGTTAGACAAGACCCTGATTGTTTAGGAACATGGGTCTGAATTCACTGATGATCAACCTCATCGTAACAAATCTATCAAGCGTTTTTCTAACACTTGCAACTGTAGCGTGGTGCATGGCAAAAATATCAAAAAGTGAGCACGTTATAAGGCATTTGCATAAAAAACATGCAATTACTTGTGCTGTAGATATGAATAATACTCAACTGTAACAGTGAAATTACAGAAACTTTCAATATTTGAAATGCTTCAAATTGACATCCATACATACAAAAAGGTCACACGTTTCACTTCAAAATAATGTCCTGTTGATACATGTGGCTGCTGTTAATATGGCCGGTGAGCGTATGGAGCCAACTTTGTTTAAGGGGTCCGAGATACAAGGCGATCCCTACTGTTCAACAGAATTTTGAGTTTTTCATTATAAAGTAGATCATCTTTAAATTTTACTGACTTCCTTACCTTATTTTCTACTTACATATGGTTCATCGACTGCTGACATCATCCGTGATTATTCGACCCTAAAATGCCTTTTTTGCACAATTTCTACTTACACTCGCTGTGATTTTATCACATATTTTTTACACTCGCTGTGATTTTATCACAGATGTTTCCATGTTTCATATTTTGACAGTGCACTAACACTAAAAGATACAGTACATGGTTGTCAAGGCTAACCTGACGTAATAAATATCAATATGCGTCAACAAGAATGGTAACAATTTTCAAATAATTCCAGTAGTTTATAAACCAACAAGCATATTTGTAATGCGGGTGAGCTTACAACGCTAGTATGCCTTGCATTTGCACAACTTTTGCTTCCATAATGACTCAACAATATATCAAGTAGGTAAAAGTTTCCGAGTAACTTTCATTAACTTTGATTGAGATGAAATTTATTTTGCGTCAGACTCATGGTCCATATCACAAGGGGACTCGAATAGCACAATAACGCAAAAATTTCTCGTCATAGCGCAGTGCAGAGCAAATGTTAGATCAGGGTTTCCCAAACTTACTCAGTCCATGTACTCCTTCAGCATTTCACGAGATGAACATGTACCCCTAAAATTTCCTGTGACAAAAAGGCTGAAGAAAATAAAACTATATTAACCAATAAGCATACAATGAAGTTTGAAAATAAAATTCACTGATATATGTATAAATAATTCGAAATGAATAATATATTAACGTACTTTTTCCTTTCTATTGCTAACCTTAAATGTACCCCTTCAGATAGGAAAATGTACCCCTAGTGGTACATGTACCCCAGTTTGGGAACCCCTGCTTATTATTAGATGATAACCATACACAACACAGGGACATCCCAAACACTCAAACAACGCACCAGCTACGAAGGCAATATACGGTATTTTCTCTGTTGAGATGTTCAAAAAATCGAGATTCGAGCGCAGTATTTGCCAAGTTATCGTTGCGTGGTGCCATGCTTCGCGGAACACTATATACTGTGGTTGAACACAGTGAAGATGTGTGTTTACAGCAGCGAGTGGACTGGAGTGTAGGGTGGCGCCCTACATACCCTCGCATAGAATTCGCCCGCATGGCACCATTGCTTTTCACTGTGCAGCAATAAACAGAAAAGCCAATTCGCGCTCACTGTCAATCCGCCATTGTGAGTGATAAGGTTCGCAACCGGGGCGATTTCCGAGGAGAGGTTGTATGCTCTTGAATGTGCTTTTTTTCGAAAAAAACGATATTTGTGAAAGCTTGCAAGTGCAATTACTCAAAAGAAGAATACTCAGGCTAATAATTCCACCCAACATTGGGAAACATCCCATGGGATGTGACAGCACACATTTGTATTTCCCATGAGACAGTAGCCATGTCATAGCAACTGCAGAAGTAGAATGAGAGTGTCAGAATGTTACTGAATTGTCATACTTAGACTATACTTCTGAGTTTTAAAGTCAATAAATTTTGTCGTTTTGCATGTCTCTTTGCACATGTAGTCCTTCAGTAGATACTAAACCTAAACTTTCATAAATTTAATAATTTTAATTGAATTGTATTCCATATTAATATTATAATGGGAATCCCGTGGGATGGGACAGG
>JGI24021J15306_10006224_pt1 | contig 14327 bp, 11 predicted proteins | sample Ectturendosymbi1_FD_15306 | JGI IMG/M metagenome (IMG submission 15306) | reverse complement strand
AGTTTGGTAAATCATGTTGCTGCTTTTTGTAGGACGGATGAAAAGGGAAACAAAACAAATATTTTTCACAAAAACGATCTATGAATCGTTATATGACAGCGCAACGCAGCAAAGTTCTATATATTTGAACTTTGACAAATGGAGCAAAGTTCTAAATCAGAGATGTTGAAAGTGCGGCCACCGGGAACATTTCACATGACCCGCGGCTTTGATTTTATGTGTTGTGGCCCGCCCAAGCCTGGTTTACGCTTCTGTGTTGCAGCGACGGCGACTTTCTTGCTACTTTAAGACTTCTCGTTACATTTTGACGTGCTGAGAGCGAATATGAATAGGAGCATGAAAGCCGTTGCTAAGGAATGATTCTGTTTCAAATCCTATGCGAAATGGACAATGCCTGGACTATGTTGATATAACAGTCAAGCCACTGCTGCCTTAGAGATGTAGATCGAAGTTGTGAGTCGAACCATTAACTCCTCTTCTGCTGTGATGAGAGTATTTAGACCAGAGGTGTACAACCTTTTTGCTATTGCCGGCCACATTACCTTTATCTTTATGATTTACAGCCGCCAGTGAGTTCAAGATATTTAAATTTTTTTGTATTTTGCATTGTTTCTGTTCTGCTTCCACACACAGAGCCTAGCCTGCTTCCACACGTTTGTTTGGCAGTCTTTCTACTAAGTATCCTCCTACACAGTAGATTGTGATTGTATTTTCCAGTTTATTTCTACATTTTGATTTGGTGTGGATTAGAGTGGAAAATCCAGTTTCACAAAGATATTTGAAAGCAAATGGAACAAATATTGGTTAAGTGGAAGTTGCACATAACTGCAAGGAAAATACTTCTTAAAGCAAACGCAATCGATATCAACTTTAGTTTGACTGTCTGCGCAAGCTAAACTTGCTCTTAAGATTTAATCAAAGAGCTTAATTAGATTGAGCGTATTTTGTGTTGCTAGCTGCTCTGTTACATCCATGAATAGCTTGGTTGAAAGTGAAACTGCAATCTTGAAACTACAACAATCAAGGGAGGTAAAGCAATGAAGGTTATGACATAACAATAAACGCAACAACAAAGTTACTGATCCACTGTAGCAATTTCCGCCAAACCAGGATACAACAAAAATGTTATGCAACGCTATACGTCAAATCTAAAAGTTATCGAGGACCCTCAAAGAACGCTTTGCAGACCCTTGGTTGAGAACCACAGCGCCTTTGTTACATCATTATCTTCAACCTAAAAAGAAGTGATAATATCGTTGGGGAGAGCACATGAAAGTTGTGTCTGGTACCCAGTCCCGTCGCCACGGGGGGGCTTTAGTGGGCTTAGCCCCCCAAACAATGCTCCAAGTCACCAAATTGAAATATGAAACACTAAATATTAGTGGAATGTTTGTAAAATTTGAATGTCAAGTCTCTCCTGCACGAAATGTAAAGCCCCCCGCACAAACGTAAAGACCCCTATTGACGACTTTCTGGCGACGGTTCTGCTGGTACCGCGTATTTTTGTTGCGGTAATTTATCATCCTTGTGCAACATGCTGTCACGCTGAAAATTCTCAAAAACATCATCAAAAACAGTTTCATTTGCACATAGAAACACCAAGGCATCTAGAAAATTGGAGCTTCCTAAAGCCATTTCACCGCATGATTTTCCGGAGTAACAGTGTTCGTCGTCTGGATTTGAAAGATCATCACCATCCACCAACATCAAGAAGCGTCTCTGTGAACGTGCAAGTGCGCATTTGTAAATAGGTCATGACGTGCTTGTATGCTAACTATTTTTTCTGATGAAGAAAGTCTGCGTGTATGTGTGCTTCTGCATGTCTGTCTGCAAGGTGGCGTTGATAACCGTAAAATGCCGTCGAAACAGTGACGTCCGCTACTGAGATTTCATTCAGACTTGGTCAAAAAAGTCGAAACAAGACCGAGACTCGAGAATGAAAAGTTTGTTCACATTTGTCAGTTAGTATGTGAAACCCGACACCATGCTCATGCCACAGTATTATATAGGCCTACAGCTCCTGACCAGGCCTTCACTGGACATGGAAAAAATTTATACGAATCACGATAAGAATCATTGGAACTTCCTAGTTTTTCGTCGGAATCTCTTGGTTAAAATTGCTGTTTTGCTTCCAACAGGATAAGTTAATCGGCGAACAGGCTTAAGTATTGAATATTTACCTACCCAAATTTACGAAGATTTCTATGTCTCAAGACAAAGGGCTCAAGACTAAGACCTGAGTTTTTCGAGACCGAGAGCGAAACTCACCAAAACAAGTTTTGAGACACCTCTCAAGACCACGTTTCAAGATTCCATCGCTGATTGGTTGTATGTATGCATATAAATTAGACAACATTTTTACGCTTGTTCGTTTTTCACACCCTTTATCAAAAAACGCTTGGTGGCGATCGAAAGTTCACTAACGTGAAAAATCCTGGTATTCTTTAAAATGTGCTTTACGTATTTTTGCATCCAGGCGTTTTAGTTTTGCACACAAAAATGATTTTGTATCCAGATTTCAATAACTATATTTTTGCAAGTTAGCTACCAGGTTAAAACGTGCGATTCTGTAAGCTGTTGGCAGGAACTCTTGCGTTGAAAAGCACTGAAATATAACTGTAAAAAGTTTGTTGAAAGAGTGGGAAGCTGAAACACTGCATTGTAATATAAAAGAATTTGTTTACTGTAAATCTCCATCAGCTTGTTAAATTTAATTCATGTAGAAAGCTTTACCTTGATCATAATTATTTAAACACTTTAACATGATTCAGTTGCCTCGTCGTTGGATGCTGTCAAGCCAATCTTAAGAAGGTGTCATGCCCTCTCTTATGATTAACAAAAATACCAATTAATATTGAGTAAGCGCTCATTATTTTTTGGCTTTTTCGTCGTAAAGAAAACTTCACTAAAAGCGTTACAAAATCCGCGTAAAAAATTTTTCCTGCTTGATGTTGTTACAAGAAAATACTTCTACTGGTGGATGTGACTGTCTCAAAGATTTTAATTAACCGCTTAAGAAGAGTTCTAATCAGTGCGTTGTTGGACACGGATCACTTATGTCTTTTCCTTCGGGCAGATAAAATCAAATGAAAGCAGCCATTTCCCATTACGAATCGCAAAGCTGGTAAGCACCAGTTGCTTGCCTTCTGCCGTGAGACTGACGGGATGGCTACGAGTATTTGAGCTTTCGACGAACTGCTTTTTGTTGACAGCAACCGCCCACGAGAGGACACACCTGGAAGCTTGCGAAAACTCTTGAAAAATTCCCCAAATTCCGGTCATCTTGCGGCGGAACTTTCAGCAGCAGAGATTTAATCCTACTTGCCACGCCTAAGCAAAATTTAGAAAAGAACCTAATAGACAGCTGGAGTGCCTATCACTTGTCAATATTATTTTACCTGAGTTTTCTTAATGTACCCAGGTCAACATAAGCTGGAAAGCTAACATACTCTTTAATCAATTCATCATGACCTAACGAATAATGAGCTGTTCGTTGTATACTGTGTTTTTTACCACACCAATTTGGATCCTACCCTTAAATCAGTTGTATAGGCTGTTCAAAGTACACACCGTTTGAAAACCATGCTTACAGATTTTCTTCACGTGGTGTTGAACCTATAGATACCTGCATTCAGCATGTGTTGTCGTATAAAAACCATACGTTTTTTATTAAAATTGAGCAAGGTTTTAGTGAAATTAGCGCTGCTTAGAAAACACTTACGAATGTACATTTGCGAGTATGTTGATGATGATATCTGTCCTTGAACAAACGTTTTTGACCATGGTGAACTTCTGTGATGTTTTATCACACTTAAAAAGCATCACATAGGAGAAAAAAACTCGTAAAAGCTGTGTCATCATGTGATAAATCGAACAAAAATCCAAACAAAGTTTTCCTGGTGAAATAAAACCCGCAGTGCAACAATACAGTTGTATTCTTACATCAACCACAAAAAGATTAAATTTACGAGGGAAACCTGCGTAGCTTAACTTGAAGTCGCACAAGAGCAGCGATGTATGTTTTCAAAATTTTGCGGGGAACCGAGGATGTTCAACTATCTGAGAAAGTGCGGAAAATTATTATCGGGATTTAAAAATAAACTTTAATTAATCATCAACTGCAGACATTTTTAATGAAGCACTTACCCAAATTAACTTTCGTTACAATGACTGCAAAAGCAGATAAACTTTTCATATTGCCAGATGGCGAATACAGTTTTGCGGGACTTCACAAAATTTAAATTTTATCTGCATCCCATTGCTACAAGGTATACCTTGTTACAGAACCGTCGCCAGAAAGTCTTCAATAGAGGGGCTTTGGGTTTGTGCGGTGGGGCTTGACACTCTAAATATTGACAAAAACTAACTGACATATAGTGTTTCATGTTTCAATTAGGGGTGACTTGAAGCTTTATTTGGTGGGCTAAGCCACCAAAAGCCCCCCCCCGTGGCGACGGGACTGCCTTGTTACCCTTCACGAATGAAGTTTTCTAGTTCGGTACCACGAATTGTAAGCTCTGCTTCAGCTGTTATATATTTTCCTTACTGCTATAAACATCCCTATAAACATCCCGTTCCTAATAAAAACATCCTGTATGCTTAAAATCTGAAAGTCTATTTGTTAATTTAGTGTTTTAATGTTTATAATATTTTTTAGGTTTTATTCAAAATTCAGAAAGACTTTTTGCTTTGTTGTTGCAATTCTATAACCTAAATTTACCGTAAAAACTTGTGTGATTCTTTTAAATAAATGTAAATTTGTTAACTATACGTATAATGAGAAGTATACGCATGGAAAGCAACATCTCAAACAGCTCTCAAGAACTTTACGTTAACACGTTGTTTTATTCACCGTAATAACTAGAAGTCTCCGANACATCTCAGAAGCATTGTAACTTGATGCATTGAAAGCACTGCTGTCGGTCGAAGAGCCTTAAATATGTTAACTAAGCAACAAAACAAAAGAAAATTTTCTACAAAATTTTAGCTTTGCAGTTGGATGCTTTATATAACGCAACTGTTAGTTCACTGGTTAAGCTAAGTGACTTAAATTTACATTTAAGGTCAAGACTTCATGGCCTATTCTGCTGCGCTGTTGGCACCGGCAGCATCTGAGGATTAAACCCTTTTGTACATGTCGGGCGCAAAGTGTCTGCTAGTAGTAATTTTGACAGCTATTTTAAAACAGTAATGAGTTTTGGAGCCATTTGGACGTGTAAAGCTTTGATACGTGCTGTATAAACACGACGGTCTCTGTCTATTAACAAAACGCCAACGTTTACTTCAACTTTTTCACGCCGTTTCGAGATATTCTTACGTCTCGCAGAGACATTAAGAAACACGATAGTGAGGCACAGATTTTCAATGAATAGAAAATACTAAAACCTTGACTTACGTTTCATTATCGAGCTTGTCTTCCCAATAACAAAGATGAAAAGCTCTAAAAGTTTGTGAAAGATTTAGAAGCTCGTTTAGTTGCGACAGAATGTTTGGTAGTCCGGAATAAACTCCCATCGCCGAAATTCTGTGATTCTCGGATTGTTTTTCTTTATTTGGATTTGTCGGTTGCAGAAGAAGGCGTAACAAAAAATATCTAAAATCCACACAACAACAAAGATATCATTTGCAAGTAAGGTGCCTGTGTCCTCCTCGACAGGATGTGGAAACAACTTCCATTCTAAACAAATAGCACTTCCTCATGTCCAAATTAAGCTGTTACAGGCGCATATCTAGGGATAAAGAAGTTNGTAGGCTTTAATTTTTAAATTTTCGTATGAAGCGCTAGCAGTATATGTAGATAACCGTATTTGTAGATTTTCTGTGGTTTAATNTGAACTCAAATATTAGGATACTGGAAATGATTTACAAGCTTTAGTATTCANCACGAAAATATGATTTTCAGAAAATCTATATTGGCACATTCAAGATTATTTAAACGTATTTGTTGGTGTGTGGCTTTACATTTTATTTTTTGTGTTTTTAAGAAGAAATTTGCAATGCTNTCAAAACGAAATTAATCTTGCCCTTTAAGACCATCTGTTAATTTGCGTTTCAAGACCATTTAAAAATTAAGATTTTTTGGAAAATCAACTTTCTGAGTGGATTTTTTTCGGCTGACCGACCCAAAGCAAGAAACATCCAAAAATGAAATCAAATCCTTTTGGGAGGCAGTCCGATTCGCTCGATACCCGTACAGTACCACTCCCAGATGTAAAGAACTCTGAAAATGATTTATAGGAAATAAAACTAAAAGCACAAAATTGGATACTCTGTCAGTATTGTCGATACTAGCCGAAAGTTTCTAAATTTTGATGAGAGAACAGAGACTGACAATATTTCTTGACCTATAAAGTAGAGAAACTATCGAGAGAAATAAGATAAGAAACCAACAAAACAGGAGCAAACTATTACGAAAACAGTTAATAAGAAGACTGCTTGCGCTGTTTTTGGATATTTTTAAAACCCCGGTGCTTTCCAACAAACAGATTAATATTATTGATGCACTCGCAGAATCGCTTGAAACACTTAAGCTTATTTTGTTGGTGCACACAAAAATGTTCTCCGCTTGCCATCGGTGTCTTGAAATAGAAAATGAAATTGTATTGAGTATGCGGGTAAAATAAATGAAAGCTGGTCTCGCATTGATACTACATCTCTCTTCTGGTTTCGTGACAAATCAGTGGTGTAGTTGGAGGTAAAGCGGGACACCCAGCTTTCCTATTACCTTTAAAGGGGATCGTTTCCCATGTGGCACCAACATATTTACGGTTACGTCGTGTTTTTAGTGAAATTACTCAGTTAATTTTATCAATTACAATCACTCTAGCAAAACATGTTTTTTCCTAACTGTCCGTTTCCCGCCTCATGTTTTATCACTCCCTACTGAGGCAACCTTGAAAATTTTTCAAAAACAGGAACAAACACTTGCAAAATCAGCCCAAAAGCATTATTTATCTTATCTGGTGAAAAACAGCTGTTTTTGCTAGCAATACAAAAAAAAGGCCTTCGGCCACGCACAGGACTTGCAGCCCTCACGCTTGTGTACAGTCTTATTAGAACGCTTGCTGTTTAGGGTGGGACATACACTCGTAAACATGGAAAGTGAAATTCCAGCGTTCTAATCAAATTTGATCACACTTTTAACAGCAGCTAATTACGTTGCTTACCAATAGATTGTCAACTAAAATGCACAACAAACTTTTTATATTTCAACTACGTAGGAATTGCTTTCATTTTACGCATTTATCGGATACGTCACTGTGAGGTCAAGGCTGCAAGTACTTTTGCGTTATAATCACACCGATCGCAAGTTGTGGGAAGAAACGTTGTGCTGAAGCTGTCGAAACCAAGTTGTAATTTCAAAAGTGTTTTGTTTTCAGGGACTTATAATAATATTCGCATGCGTGTCTGCTGTTAAATTCTCTGAACGGATTACAAGAAGTTTGAAACTTCAAGCATTGTAATTGCACCTTTGCGTTCAGATAATCCTTTGACTTGAAAGCAAACGTTGACGTCGTCAGCTGCAAAACACTCTCAGCAAAATGCTTGATTTAGAAAAGCTGTACGTGCTACAGGTGAAGCGTGATTTTGCGTTGTCAGAAAACTGCTATGACTGCTCAGCTAATTGTGAAATTCCTTGTACGAGTGGTAAAAATTTGTAAAATATTTTGACCTTGATAACAAACTAGAATGTGACCTATCTGATTACCAACGATGGATAAATTTCTATTCGGATTCTTACAATGTACATGGGAAATCTTGTGAGCCCAAGGAATCCCGCTGTCACGGTAGGGAGCTTGGAGGTCTTAATCTCAAACGCAATGTCACCGAATTGATCAAATAATTAATTTTTTTTGAATTTTGGAACAGATCTTGGACATGCAAATTTTTTCTTAAGTCCTTGTCTAATTCGAAAGCTCCCGTGAAAGATTTTTGCAAAAACGGCGTCTGATCTGGAGCAAGACTAATTTTTAAATGGCTCCCAATACTCATTGTACTGTACAATACAGTAGCCTAATGGTAAAAAAAATTATCTGTTAAATCTAAACCAAAATCTTCGTCAACGTTGATATTTGGCTGCTTCTTCTTCGTCGTTTGAGCGAGTTCTTTCAATCCACTGCTGGGTTGCACTAGATCTTTGGGTAGGTATTGAGCAGCCATTCAATTCTTTCCTCATCCAGAACCGTCAGGCCATATGTTCCATGGGAAGGTCGATGGATTGGACAATGAAGGACAATTCATGGTCAACGGTCTGTGCTTCTGAACCACGTTTATAGATGCATTCTTTGTCTGTTGTTATTTAAGAGAGGTAAATATAAAACAAGCTGATTACTGTCTGCGGATACAATATTTGTTACAGCAGATAGGCTTGTGCTATTTCATGATATACATTGAAAACTCAGCGCTGATAAACCACAGCTGTCGTTTCAAAGCAAACTAGGAAATTGCCAGATTTTCCCACCAATCGTTGTACCAGCCAAATAAGGTAGCTTATCAGTTTGGAAAGGTATTGGTTACGTTCAATAGTTCCTTTAAACTTTCAGTTACACGACTTGAGTAAGGCGGCACTTACCTCTGAAAAATCTGTCCAATACACGATCAGTTTCCTGCAGAAGCTGCCAATGAGTTTGCTAGATTCTTGCCCCGAGTTATGAGTTTTCAATAATGCATTCCTATTTTCACTTCTGCCTTTCCTTTCAATGTTGCCATCAGGCAATAGAAAATAAACTTCCAAACAAATAGAGCACTTTTGCACAGCCCAGCGGCAAATCGAGAAATGTTGGTGAAAGCGATTGCATTTGTGATTAAGGCTGGGCATTTCTCACGGGAGAAAAAAACAACGGAACCAGACCCGCAACCAGGTGAGTGGGTGGGTGGGGCAACCCGGAATTTGGTCCCCCGAAATTTTCTAAAACATGCTTACTTGTAACAAGCAACAACAACTTGCAATCGTTTTGTAACCCCTCCCAAAAATATCGGCTGATTACGGAACTGAACGGAACAGTAGTATTATCACGAAAGAATGGCATTGTTGATAGTATTCGATAATTTTATTATTTTTTAAATTTTAATATTTAAACCAGACACAAAGACCATAGAGCATAAGCACACACTGTCTGCACAACGCAGGTTGATAATAACAGACACAGAATGTTTTGCAAGGGCGTTAGGGGTAGGACCACAGGATTACACACATTTTTCTTAAAACAGTTGTTCATTAATTCGTAACACTTTCTACAACACTACATTACAGACATTTCTTAACACAGTTATTAGCTAACTCGTAACACTTGGTACAACACTATACATCCAAGATAGGACACGAAAATCTCAGTAAGAATTAGAATCCAACCTTGGCCATGGCCAGCAGGTGAAGTACGAATGCCTTGTGGCCTGCACACGTTCTCAACTAACACTGTAACATCTGAGCACTCAGTCACCAAGTGAAATGCGGTTGCAGTGTTCAAAGCACAAGGACCAGGCCCGTAACTAATAATATTCGAAGGACGCTTGTCAGGTTCACACAAAGCTTATCGCTTTCTGACGAACACAACCGTCCTGCGACAGAAGAAACACTTGCTCCATTGTTTCGCAATGACCATTTCCGCTGGTAATGCCTTCAACGCAGTAATGCTGCGAAGAGGTGAGGGATTACCAAGTTGGAGGGCTAACTGCACAGGTTGTGCCCGCAGCATCTACTGGTACAATAACACTGTGTTTGCATAAATCTTCGAATGCCATGTAATAAGTCAAAATTGGACAGAATTAATTTACCGATCAACTAAAATATTGGAAAAATCAAACATTAAGTCGAAATTTTTCCAAGTACAGTTCCTGGGTTTGATCACAGGTTGAATCGCCAATGAACAATCGTGAACAAACATCACATGATCTTGAGGCGAAGTTAACAGGTTCAATCATCAGCAAGATGACCAACAATGACAATAGTGAGCTAACAATGATAATAATGACATGACAACATAAGCAGGTATGTTCACGCACAGGGTTGAATAGAAAATTTGTATTGTTTATAAACGGGGAGGGTTCACCCGTGGTTTTGCGACAACGTGACATCTTTCCGCAATCTGGCGGAAGTAGAAATTGACCCAAAACCCCCCACCATCTGTTTTGTATCGTGCCATGTTCTCCATGGAATAAAAATGTAGGTGGTGATAATTTTGCAACGTCACTTACAGTGAAACAGGATCCTTAGAGGAACAACGCAAACGTTTGGCCGAAATCAGTTCAGTAGCACGCCAACAAATATTTTGCATATACACCCGACAATACACAGTGTTATATAACGGGTTAATCTCGCAGTGGGGTATTTCCATTCGTGCATACATCGTTGCGAAAGCCAACAATTCCATGACAGTAAAAAGTGACAACACAGCACACCGGTATACTTCGGTAACTTGATTCAACACTGACCTCAGAATCCTGCATAACCATGTTGCTGCTAATGGTGGGTCACAAGCCCACTACATTTTGAGAATTGGTTTGGGGGTGCTTTGGAGTACCTTGATATGACAGGAGCTGAACTGGATGCAATATTGACTGAGTCAGAAGATGACATTTTATTGTTTGATCAGTTAGACTGCGTATTGCAGGCCATTAAATCTGTGCGTTTTGATTGGTCCCAATGTCCTATACAGAGACTACAAAATCATTTGCAGGCCAAGGGTTTGAAGATAGATGTTTTAGAAACTAATCCCATGTTTTTCAAGGCGTTCAAGCAGAAAATGTAGAAAGAATTTCAATATTCCTTTTTCTGATATTGTCAACTTCTTCAGTATGTGAACATACAAAATTTTTGCTGGTAAGTCATGCGGTTTTGGGAATTTCTTGTAAATACACCAATAGATGAGAACACTTATGAGTGGTTGAAAACATTAATCGACATGTAAGCTGGCCGCAAAGAATAGTTAATTTTATTAAAAAGAACACAAATTGGTCATGGAACAGGTAGAAGAGCAAATACTAATTGAAAAATCTTTTTGTGTAGATTATCTGGGGCTTATACAATTAAAATGACAGTAAAGACCACTAAAAGCTGTGTAGAAAAGTTGATAGCAGAAGGATTAAATGTTTCTGAAATCACAGTATTGACACCGCTTGTGATTTCGACATCAACTCAATTGCACAGTGACGAGGTGGATCAAGCCTTTCAAGTTGTTGAAACTGACCTAGCAGGTTTAAGTTTAAAGACGCTGTTTGAGAACTATTTGTAAGATATTGGTTGTACTAAGGATGAAGCCAAAGCAGTTGTGTCAAGCCTTGAAAAAGAAAAGTTTATTAACTGGCGAACCAGCTTGTGCATTACAAGTGATCAAAAGTGTGAATTTTGATTGGGATCAGTGTCCTATAAATGTGCTGTAAGATCATTTACAGGAGAAGAATTTAGAATTAGAACTTTTGGATGATAACCCAGTGTTGTTCTCGGTGTTCAAGCGAAAATTGTACAGTAAATTTCGAGACTCTTTTCAATTATATCGACCTCTTCTTGAACTTGTAAATATCAAATTTTATCGCTGGCAAGTAACTTGGTTTTGGGAATATTTAGTAAACATTCCTATAACAGCAGACACCTACTGTATGAGCATATTTACACTATGATAGATCTGNAAAAATAACGTGGTTTAGACTTNATATAGGAGTAAAGTTGAAAGCGAATAACTTTCTAANTGATAAAAGAAGTACAAAACATACCCTTGTTTGGATTTTATGGAACGACCTCTGTTGAGATTAATTAAGAACNTATTGTGGTTACATTCGATTTATGTAATGGTACCCGTGTATGATTTGTAGTAAGTACTATTTGAATGTTATGAAAAAATAATACGTAGCGATGTAAATCTTAGAATTTTTCAAAACTATATTTGCAATATTAATAGTTGATTCATCCCTCGACAGAATTGCTGCGGGAGTTTCTTTTCACTTGTATTATACTGAACATGGATTGTAAACTATCGGTTATAATGTATACTTTCTGATCTATTTGAGAAGAGACTTCCCCTGTGATTATTATGTGTTTGCTATCTTATTCCCTCACCCAGTTGGAAAAAGATTTGAAGACCTTGATATGCGAAAATTATAATTTGTTGAAAGCTGATATTTTGTGTAGACCACAGTATAAACTTGGTGAAGCTTAAATTAACATTGAATTGATGGTAATGGTGCGGAATGGACAGAAAACGATATTATTGTTACAAAAGTCTCACCTTTGTTTTCACCCCGTTACAAGACTTATGTTTTATGATTGTCAACCTATACCACCGAACATTGGTCTCACGGTTTCTTGTGATCACCGTAGAATGTTAAAATTCGTTAATGAAGTAAAAATGTGTGATGAACACATAAACTGTAAGAATATTATTTCTGCTTTAGGATTATTAGGACGTCTAAAGATAAAAATGGCTGACTTTGACCTGGAATTCCTTATGGAAAAATATCAAAATAAAACGGTGCTGGGCATCAGCCCCAAAATCATAAAACAAATAACAGCGGAAAAATTGGCGAGAGAGGAAATGGTTAGAGTAGGGGCGAGGCCACCCCCGCAAATGTCCGATATTACATATATTGGTTCAATAAAAAAATTCAGCGTCATCGGATCAGGACTTACGTGGTGTATGAATATTCATCACCACCAGAAATTGAGTGAAGACATTTGTGGAGTGCATCCGATTTGGAAGATTTTTTTCGAAAGGCACAAGGAAAATTCCTTAGACATTCCAATCTATGAAACGGGCGTAGCCTAATAAACAGTATCAGCACCGGCTTGATTCTCTACTGTCGAGAGCTCTTTTGGGAGCTGTCTACGAGAATTCAAGTTTACAGCTGTTTTAAAATAATCTAGTAACCTTCAACTGTCAAGTTTCCCTTCATGGAAAGTCTTCCGGTTGACTACGTGAACACAATAATCTCAAAGGCGCAAGTTTTTTCTTCAAAACTGCGTCTGCGAGTTCTTCTGTTCCATAATTTTCATGGTCCATTTTCAACAGGTTTCTTTTAGTTTTTGACTGTTAATTCTTTTCTCCTTTTCTTTCCTTTCTCAGGAAAGAAAAGTACAGGAATTTAGGTCATGTTTTAAATTAATTAGAATTTTGAAAAGTGTTCAATAAAGTGAATAAAGAAAGGCCGAAGCATACTCAAGAAGCCAGCACATTTTCATGAGAACTACGGACGCATACCTATTTGACATGACAACAAGAAGAGTGGAATTGTTTTACTAACCAGTATTCAAAGGTTTTGAAGTACCTACAAACGAAGAACTTCAACGAAAGATTGTTATCTACTTTACACATCATCCAGAACTAAAACCTCAGAAGAGTGAGCACTGGCACCGTTCTAAAGTATCACCTGGTTTCAACCAGGAAGCTGTGGATTGTTACATTATGGTATCACCCAAACCATTAAAAGAATCTGACTGTTCAGATGGCACGATTCGTTACTCAAGCATTGAACTGTACAATTTGCTAAAGAGAGGTACTCTTCTCATGGAAACTGCTGAAAACCTATCCAAAAGATTCAAGTTGGTGTGAAGAGATGGATTGTATCAAAAAGCTTACAGTAAAGAGGATTTGCCCAAAAGAAAACTTCAATTCTCGTTCACTATTCATTTTCGGCATCGAAAAGGCTTCTTTGTCTATTTTACTCTACATCAAGTGGCACGATGTGTCAGAGATGATCGGATAGTGGATTTTCACTATCCGATCCTAACCTGTTTTTTAAAAATGATATTCGTATCCGATCCGAATCCTGTTTTGGTTGAAATCATGCTATCCGTATCCGAAAACTATCCGAAAGTGTATTGTGGTGCACAACATATATTTTGTACTGTGCCTATTTTGCCTTGTTAGGCAAAATAACTGCTGGAGCTATTTTGCCTTTAGCTGAACACAGTTGGTTGAAGCAGTCGCATGACAAGTTTGAAATGCATACCCTGCTTTATTGACCACGACATTTATAACAGCTCAGTCCCATGTATGGATGATGGCTGTTATGGTTTCCTTTCAGGGCTGGCAAGCAGTTAGCAGCTTCTTGTTTGCATTAAGTGAACTGTCGGCTGAGCTCTAATTGTAAACCCTGAACCCCTAAACCTAAAACCTGACCCTAAACCTTGACCATAAGCCCTGATCCTAAGCCCTAAGAAAACCCAACCAATTGTCTCTGCGTATTGTACTTGTCATATGGTCACTTCAATCAATTGTGTTCGAATAAAGGCAAAATAGTCCCAGCACAGGTCTTGCTTCATGAAGCAGAATAGACACTACCTGAATGCGTTGTGCCACTTTGGGCCCTATTGTCATGCTTATAAACAGAAAGTT
>JGI24021J15306_10006222_pt1 | contig 14328 bp, 8 predicted proteins | sample Ectturendosymbi1_FD_15306 | JGI IMG/M metagenome (IMG submission 15306) | reverse complement strand
CATTTTGTTGCGATCGGAAATCCCGAGCGGCATATACGCAAAGCTTCGCACTGTGGCAGCAAGCAACAATAGAGTTCACATGCCATGATCACTCTATAATTGCTTGTTCGCGCAACCTATATGTATGGTGTTGTTCTTCACACACATCTCGTTCGTGGTGAATCACACAATCAACGCAACACCACTGGAGAGGTTGCAACACAACGTTTTTCAACAATGTTTTGTGCATGGGTAATAATTGCCAAAGAGTCTTCATGTTGATTTAAGTGAAATGGTAATGTGTATTTACGTGTGACAGATAACATTATAACCAATTGGTTTATTCATCAATGTCATAACCTAAGGATTGCAAAACAAGATTCTTGCATTAAATGTTTAAGACTAGATGGCAGTTCACCATGTTGCATGGTGTGACAAAATACGAACAGAAACATTGTTCTGAAGAATATATTAAACTGTACTTATATAAATGTATTTGGACCAGCATCAATTCAATGAGCAACCATTGCTTTTAGACACAAAATAATCATTAGGTCATATAAAAGCTTTATTCAAATAAAAATTCAATTAAGGCATCATTTGTATGTCTTCATGTTCTAATCAAGTGCTCAATAAAAGTTCAAAAACAAGTTTTGACATACCAAAAATTTGTAAAAAATTCTTATTCTTAGTTAACTTGATCATTCCCCTGATATTTATATATGCTGCACTCATACTCTAAACGCATTTAATTTTGTAAGTGAAAATCAAATAAGAACCTACATCCATGGCACAAAATCTTTCCCATTCTCTTTTTATCAGATATTTTATTAGATTTAATCAGGAATGTTTATGATAAAAATGATCAATATATATTGTATAATTGACAAAAAACAAATAAACTGTTTACAGCCAAAATGTTACAAAATCCAAAAAACATCTGAATTAAACAGAATCACAGTTAACAATGGAAAACTTGCAAATACATAAGATGCTGAATTGTTGAAATGGTTTGACAATTTTTATAAAATTAAAAATTGCCTAAAAAATTATTTGCTCAGCTGTTTCAAAAAAAATTATTGCTCTAAAGTTTAGTGCAAATTTTTTTAACATGTTTGTTAGAATCAAGATTAGAATTTACAGTTTTATGGAGTTTCTCATTCATCTGAAACATAACATTTTAGCTTTTCTTCTTGAGTTGTCTCTCAGAAAATTTCAAAAACTTTTGTCCTAAAGGACATCAGTAATGACTAGCCTATTTCCAGCAGTGTTAAACTGCAGCCATCTTTTGAGTATTATGTGCATGAAAAACTGGGAATATTACACAATGTGGCATTATTGGTCTACGGGAGCAAAAGTTTCTCTAAAGAATTTTGAAAATAATTTGTGATTTAAACTGAACTGAACTCTCAAGCTGCTTCAAACAAGATTTGACTTTTTATCACACAAACTCAGTGCTGACAAAGTGTCAAGCCAATCTATCTAAACAACTTGCAGAACAGTGGCAAAAGTCTGGCAAAAAAGCTCACATCTGCCTCTTGACCTTCTAGGTTTCATTGAAGAGGTCTGAGAAGCATGTTAACTGGCATGGTCTGCTTCCTATACCAACTCACTATTGTTGCAACCTCTCCCTTGGNGTTGCGTTGAATGTGCGATTCACCACAAACGGGATGTGCGAGAAAAACAACTCCCATATAAATCTGGCGCGAACAAGCAATAATAGAGTGATCTCGTCGGATGATCTCTATTGTTGCTTGCTGCTACAGTGTGAAGCTTTGCGCACTCTTGCCACTCGGGCTTTCCAATCACATCAAAATGGTGCTGTGACCAGGATGTGAAGGTCATGCCAGGTGTAGCCTTCACAAAAAGAGCGTGCGAACAGTGTGGTTCATTGTAAAAAGGAGATGTTGTTGTAACCTTTCCATTGGTGTTGCGTTAAATGTTTCATTCACCACAAACGGGATGTGTATGAAAAACAACACCCACATAAATGTGGCACGAACATGCAATAATACAGTGATCTTGTCGGTTGATCTCTATTGTTGCTTGCTGCCACAGTGTGAAGCTTTGCGCACTTGCCTCTCAGGCTTTCTGATCGCATCACCATCATTCTTGCTATGCACTTAGCTACAGTGAATGTACACAATGTGAAGGTCAACTAGTGCCATTATTATGATTCACCAGTTTAACCCCTGAATAAGTGAAGTTCACTGTAAGTAGGAAATTATCTGAGGTTGAAAACCTCCAAAAATGAAACCGTTAGAATGGTTTACATTAACTCTTGGGATTAGGTTTTTGGAAAAACCTGGCAGTTCATCTTGGTGAAATCTTGAACAGTGTGATCAACCAGAGCAGGATGCATATGTGAAAAATGAGTGAACCAACTTATCTTTGCTGATAGAATATGTTTGGCCTGAGGATGTGGTCTTTCAAGCTTTCTTCACATCTGCTAGCACAATGCTGCTAAATATATGACTTTATTTCAAACTGCAAAAATAGTTCATGTTAATTTTCCTTTAAAAAAGGTAACTGGTGTGCATATGTTGAATTTGCTGAGCAAGTTTGGTGGAGCAATGTTTTTGCTGCATTGGAGAATGACAATGGCACACATTGACAAGCAATATCATCTTAGTGGACTGCAAACTATTTACACATAGATCAACTATAGTGAAAACTACTTTTGCTGCTCCATGCCAATGTGCAACTACCAACTGTGTGACAAGAATACACAATATGGTACAAAACAACGGCATATTCATAGCAGCGTGTAACAAACCTTTCATTACAATGTCATGAAAGCAAGACTCATCAGCATCAGGTTACCCATTTCAAAGCATCTAATACATTGATTTGAAACAACTAGCAAGCACTTGTTTGGTTAGTTTTTGTGAGACTTTATTGTTTCTATTCAGTTGGTTGAAATGTCTGATTCTTAAGCATGTTTTGACCTTTTACCCAAATGGCAATTATCCACATAATCCTAAGAGAATGCAGTCGTCACTTATTCATCTTTGATGGTTTAATTGTTTTGATATGGCACAATTTTAATAAAATTGCTAAACTGTATTTCTCTATGCGACTATACAAATTCCATGTAACTTAAACTGATAAATTGCTTCAAATTTTGCATACAACTGCTGCCAAACAATTTGTTCAGTGAAGCATTCACCACATTGTTTCGATTGTAAACCACAGCTTACAAAGTTTTTTTTAATCATTTCATGCAGCTCATAATCAAGGGTGGCTTACATTTTTTATTTCTACACCTCATTGAAATGTATAGATGATGCTCAGTCTTTCTTTGACTATGTTTTCTTGACCAAACTCCCTTGTCATATTCTATTCTCTTCAGCATCAAGTTCACATCCGTCACAAGAGGAATTATGATGAACAGAAGGCAGTTGTAGTGGTGTGAACATCATTAACAAGTTTGCCAAAAACGCAAAATGTGCCAGTGCGTGAAAGTATCTCAGAGGCATTTGTAATTTATGTTCAAGTGCAGCTTATATTAATTTTTAACACTATTTCATGCTGCTTACAATCAAGGGCAGCTTACAATCAGAGGCAGCTAACAATCAAATAAATATGTTATATACAGTTTTACAAAATGCACTATCATGACTATTTAAATTTCAAAATTTTAGGACATCTAAAGCTGTATTTCAATCATACTTTGCTCTTATACAAAACTTTGAGCCAATAGTACCGTAAATATTTTTAATAGCCAATAATCCACTACAGTGGAAAGACATTACACTGCACGTTAAGCCCACTCATAACGAAATGGGAATAGCTCATATGAAAACACTGAACTTTTGCAAAATAATGATTTAAGAATAAAAATTTAGCAAATCTAGTTACTATGAAGAATAGTACAATAATTCAGCACAGGTAAGGGTCACTAAGAGTCAAAAACCACAGAACAAGCCATGATTTGTTTGCTGTCAGTCATGTGCTTTTCACACAAAAACTAACCAAGAGCGTAAATTTACACACAAGGATGCAACCAGCTGATATTTCCAAGGGGGGGAAACTGATTGTATCTGGTTGTTGTACCTAGCAACTGGACATGTTTTTGATAATTTTGGGGAGGGCAATTGCCTGGTATCAGGCCTGTTTGCAAACTAACCATCACAAAAAATAACCAAGAGCCTGTATTTTGGTAAATCTTCATTCTTCCTCAATTGTTTAATGCTCCTACATGACGGTTACCAACTGAAGCAGTTGCTGGTGCATTGTTTCAGTGTATGTGTCTCGTCATTATTTCCTTTGCATAACAACCAAAACCTTCCATGTGCTTCGTGGCACCTCACGTTTTTCTGTGTTTTCTCTGTCACTCTGTATGCAAGCCAAAAGTGTAAAAAGTGAATACATATAACTAATGCATCACCAATCAACAAATCCTGCTTGAAATTTAGCAAAAACAATTGGCTGTCATTCTCATGCTAAATGTCTTGCAAACCATTTGAAACACTGATCAAAACAATTTACATGCATTTGTACGACATTGAGCACCACAACCAATTTTTGAAATTTTTATGTTAGCCCTTTATCTGATGATGGCAAATATGTTAAAATTACTTTTAAAAAGTCTGCACAAGGTAAACTTACTTAGATTAAACATACGTAAAAAGACTTCATGCTCAAGCATCTCCTAACTATGTTGTTAATTTTGATTTAAAAAATTTGCTGACCAATGATTAGAACAGCTTAGTTTGATTGAAGTCACTTTTGCAAAAATCAATTTCTAAACCTCCAGACATATTTTACAGTTCTATGCATTTTTAGTGTTTTAGATACATGTGGTGCTATTTATGGCTGATCAGCCAGATAACCTTTTGAAGCAATTAGTGTTGCAAACATAATGCTACTTCCCTGAATTATGTACATTTTTTTAAGCATGCTTTATAACATAATGTGCATTTTGTGTTCCATGTCTTTTTTTCATTTATGGAGTTTTCTTGGTGTAATTAACTGTTCTTGAAGTATTCAGCATGACTTTATGCACCCTACAGTTTCTGCATTATTTCTGGCAACTTTGCAAATTTTGTTCTGCTCCTAATTTTACAATAGTTTCTAAAATGGGAGATATATCAGCATTTACAATTTTTTAAAAGTTTAATTGAGGTATAACCCAGCATACTGTTTGAAATAAAAAGCATCACTCACAAAAACAATGGTAAATTTCAGCAAGAACATTTATATGTATCAGTTGCAGAAAAATCCAATGTAACTTGGACTATATCTTTTCTATGAAGCCATTCTGCACTGTAGATAGGGTTATACAAAAAATCAAATTACCAATTTAATACAATGTTAAACACCACTTTATTCCTGTTTTTTTTTCAGTTACAGACCAAACTGTTTTTGAAATCGCTAAAAAAAGTAAGTCATTTCAGGCAGAATGTCTGAAATTATAGGCTGATGGAGATTGCTACAAGTTTTAATACTGTGAGACAAATGACTGAAATGTCACAGCAAAAAAACAGTTCTATTCTGTAAGAAAAGTTCCACCATTGCCTTCTGCACTCTCTTGGAGTTTTCTGTATCTTGCAGATATTTAGAATTTGAGCACTACCACCTACGATGTCAAACAATATTGTGGAAAAATATCATTTTTCCACTAATAAAAATATTATTTACAATTGATTTTCATGATTACCAAAACCTTGGAAAGCCATTAAAGCGTACTCCAGTGTTTTTCAACCTTTTTTGCAGCAGCGGAACCTTCAGCAAATGTTTAGGTTGCTCAGGGAACCCTACGCAATGATCCAAGTGTCTATATTGCTACAACCACATAGAACTATGGTTGCGAATTTTGTTCCAGGAAAATTCGGTGTGTTTCGGCAGAACTCCTGGCAACCATTTGCTGAACCTAATGTTCTGCAGAACCCCGGTTGAAAAACACTGCCATTGAAAGCAAACCTCTTCATTGAATTTATTGAATGCAAATCAACTTTATATATTGCTTTTCATTGGTCTAGAAGACTTATTTGTATCATCCTCAAAAACAAATGAACTAATTTCTAAAAAAATTTCCGTGGCAACACTGGACAATCTGGCATGCCACATGACAAGCCCATATGAAACCAAGGGTAGGGCAACTAACGTATCTGATTTCCTTTAACAAAGTTAGAAATTATGAAAAGACCCATCATACCTTTGTAAAAGTAATTGATAATCTTGGTCATGAGCAAACCAAAGAGTCTAGAATTATAAAATGCCAAGTATAGAATCCATATTCCTGATGCGGCTGTCACACCAAGCAGTTGCCAAATAGATGACTGCTCTTTTTGCAAAGATGAAGAAATGCATTCAAAATTCAACTTCTGACTGCTGCAGTTCTTTGGTGAAGAACTAGGTGTAACATTGGTTGCATCAACACCAGCATACACAGTTCCCAAGCAAAGAATAACCAAAAAAATCTTCATAATTTCATCCTGTCTATGTGACCATCATGAACCTGCAAGTTATATTTGTATATGACATGAAGCCAACCACATCAATCACGTGATATAAACTTTAATGTTTCAGTACTTCATATAATCAAATCAGAGCGAATAAAAGTCACAACAAGTGTTTGGAATTTTGCATGCCACAAATAGCGCAAAGTGTATTTCTGTGGGGCAAACCACAAAACATATACTGTTGTTACCAATGTCCACAACATTGAAAAATATTGCTAGTGCAACCCAATCCAAATACGATGAAAGCATGAAATATCTTATATTGTTACACATTTAGTTTGAATACAATTTCCTTAATCTTTAAGAAAACCTTGTACCAGTAAACATATTTGCTCAGAAGTGAAATTAAACACAATGCAGTAAAGGTAATGATAATTTCCTAACTGCACTAGTTGCAGAATTCAAAGTGGTTCTAATACACACATTTGCAATACAAATCACTCATCCNAATGAGACATGAAACAACATGATAACCTACACACTATTTTTCACATGCTTCAATGAAATTTTTTTTATTTTGATTTATTTTATTNATAACCATCTACAATTCTGTTAAACCTCATACATTTTCCAAACAAAAAGCAAGTCACAAAAAACAACAGATAATTTAACTTGTAATACAGCAAGCAGTGAATATTAAAGACAAGGCAGCAAAATGGAGTCAATGTAAACAATCATGAACAATTTACAAACAGCAACATGTAGTAACAGAACATATCCCATTGTTAGTTGCTTGCAAAAAATGTTCTGTAATGTAAGAGAATGGAATTCCATTCCACTGTAACCATGAGACAATGCAGACAAAATCTTCTATGCAATTCATACATTACACGACCACATTCACAACAAAACATTAAATACTGTCCACACTTTTCAAGTGCTCACAATTACACAACACATCAAATAACAGTTCCAGAGTTTATCACATAAAAATGAAGTCAGGAAAACAGTACAACTTTAAAGCAAATGAGATAAGTAAAATGTTTTCCACATACAATAATATAAAAAAACTCCACACAAGGTCTGAATTAAGCTGGCACTCATTTCTTATCATTCATGGCCAAAGGTGTTTTCACCGCTGTAAGCAATATATAAAAAACCATCTTCATCTTTATGATCCGCATAAATCGCACCCATAGTAGCACAAGAGTTTGGTACAACTTTGTCCACAAACAAGAAAATTGCTTTCTCTGGAGACAAATCAATTCTTTTACGAATAATCCACATGAACTGAGCCACAGAGATGTCAGCAGGCACTAAATACTTTCGCTTGTCGATGTCTTGGATCGCTGAGCCTTCAACCTTTTCAACAATGACAGGGATTCTGTTTGGATACTTGGTGACAATCTTTGATGATTCATTGCATCGATGTTCGAAAGTATGGTCAACTTTAAACATCCACTTCATCTTATAAACTGTAATTTAACCTAATGTGTCTGTATGGTATATTAAAAGCTGAAAAAAAGAATGTATAACATTATTGGCAAATTGCAACATCAGTCATTGCATTGATCATTATACCTTAAGATTTTATTTTGTAAAAAAAATAGTTTAACTGGATGTAGGTATTACAGCGGGCTAAGTGCTCTACCCTGAAGCTGAATATTTGGGTCTACTTTCTGGGACTCTGATCACACCAAAGGCTAAAAAACATTGCTAATGGCCTGTCCAACCTCATGCCTGGTGTAAATAGATGGATACAAGGAGAAAATTTATCTACAGTGCTGCATGCAGCTTCACTACTAAAGTAACTCAATGCCTGTCATCACAAGAAAGTAGAGATAGGTGCTATACAAGCAACTACAACCTTATGTTGCAACTAGTCAACTGTTAACATCAGTCATTTTGAGAGAATTTTTCCAACAAGCAAGCCATTATGGAGTAAAATTTCAGGAAAATTGGAGAGGGTGACCTAACCACTTCCTGAGAATTGACACGGAATGGCCCTATGATATTTACAGTTATCTACTGCCAACAAAAACATTTGATACTGATGCACATGAAACTCTTTTATCAAAAAAACAAAAACTTTAGAATAGGCGCTATGGCAACTCTTGGAGATGACACATGTGAATAAAGTGGTCAATGACAAGTGGTGCCTAAAAGCAACAAGACACTGTGATAGACACGGTAAGCAAATGATCAAAATGTTCTAATACTTATAAAAGAACAGTGCAACCTAGTATTGTTGTAATTGGAGAGGCCGAGCGACAAGCATGCAAAGTTTCACATTGTAGCAGTCAACAACAAGAGATTACCCGATGAGATCACTCAATTTGCCATCACCATTTGCATGTACAATCAGTTAATCACCTTGTTCACATGGCCACAACTAAAGTTATGGCCAAAAAAACAAAACTTGGGTAAAAAGTAAACAAGTTTGAATGAAGAGATATTTTAAAATAACTTTTGAACCAAAAGCGCTAGAAGCTAATCAAGGGCTTAAAAGACTCGAATTGTAGCTCAGATTCTAATCAAATCTTCAATAAAAAATTGGCTCTTGTGCAAGAGACCCAGGGCCTGATGACCTCAGCCAAAAATGCCTAAATTTAGCCCACTTATGACGTCACTCACAAAAAAAAAATTCCAAAACTTTCCAATATTTTTCAAATGCGAACTAGAAGACTTGCCACATCTTTTGAGGGTTTAAACAGCTCTCTATCTCAATTGCCGAGTTATGGAGTTTGAAAGTGGCGAAAATATGGGCTCAATGTGGGCTTTCGAAGTACGAATATATCGTACACCGGCACCACAGGTGTTAAGTGATCCTTGTTATGGCAATGCATGCTTATATCTAGTGCATTTCATGTGGGAGTGAAGACGTTATACAATACTTTCTAAATAACTTTAACTGGGATACAATTGCTAATTATTGTGTGTAACCATCTTCTGAATTTCCTTTTTGCATACAGACAAATGAAGTTAATCACATACCAGATAATCACATCATCTGTTTTGTCACACAAGCATTCAAAATCACAAACCATATACAGTTCATCATTTGTTAAGGAAACACTCCAATTAACTGGCCTAATAGTTAATTGCATAATTTGGTTAATTCAATAGAATTTGAATAATTTATTTGATAAACCAAAATAGTATTTATGTCACAGTCTCAGAATGTTTCTCTTTGAGTAAGGAGTATATAGCTCAGATTGAGTGATAATTAGGGCAACCAAAAGTCAAATTTTTTCTGCCTTATTTAAAGCTTATGAAATGTCCACAAACAAAATTTCACACTCATACCATGAGGGAATCCCAATTATTAGGTCAAAAAAAAGTCAAAATTTACCATTAGGTCAAAATTTATTGTTGGGTCAAACTTTTTGGCAACACAGTTTTTTTCTCTTTATTGATATTTTATTGAAAATTCAACAACAGATATTGAAATGCTTTTGCAACATTTGTTGCAATTCTGTAATAATAATGAATTTGTTGTGATTTCTTACGTAATAATGGTGTTTTGCCCATTAGAGGAGTGAATATTATGTAGGATAGGTGTGGTAAAGCAAGAAACATGGTCTTACATTACTTGGTTTGGTAAACGCTCAATCCATTATTCACAGTGTTTCAACTTCATGACGTTCTCTGGTTTGACTCTACTGTAGTTATTAAGGCACTTGTCAATATAACATCCCCAAAGCTAAACAACCAATTTTTTGAATTTTGAAGTATAGTGCATGAATTAATGTCTCTGGGTTAACCTTAACAACTAAGGTTGAGTTATTTTGTAATTGCAAACTCATAAAATTTATAGGTCAAAATTTTTAAATCATGAAGTCAAAATTTTAAGTTCTCAGGTCAAAAAATTGGTTGCCCTAGTGGCAAGCAACAATGCTACACTTCAAAGACAGCAACATTCTCAACATATTTTTACCACAAGAACCTAATGACATCATGTGCTTTGATTACACATCTGTCGTAACAAAAATAAAATGGTTTTACTGCAATTGTTTGAAAACATTAGGTGGCTTTTATTGCGCTAACATGATGCTGTGCTTCAAAGTGCTCAATCAATTCACATTGCACTACTAGTATGAATATAAATTGGTGAAACATGTGCAAAGTATAATAGCATATATAGCCATATTGTTAACTGCATCTATTTCATGAAAATTACTTTGTGAAGATGCAACGAGCTCCTTAACAATTACCACTTTCAACCAGTCGCAATTGAAACCACTGGTGAATATGGCAAGTCCACCACCCTTTTCTTGAGCAACCTTGCAAATAACCTTGTTGATATGTCTGGTGAGCTGAAGGAATGCCAGTGGTTCCACCAACACCTATCCCTGGCTGTGGTCTGAGGGAATGCTGCCAGCATATTGGCTTGTATGCAAGTTTGATCTAATTTCACCTATTCTTAGTGTACTAACCAGTATAACTGCCCACCATTTGTCTGTTTCAATGCATAGCTATTACTTTTGGAATGTTCGCGCTTTCTGTAAGTTTTGTTAGCCCCTTGTGTAGTGTTACTTCGCTCAATTGTCAACTATCTTGACTACAACTACAGTATAGCCTATGATGAAGCTAAGCGTTGTGATATGTGCCACTTCACTTTAAACTTCTGATCCATTATTAGATTGGTAACAAAGAAAGTTGCAAAACACTGCAGAATCTTAGATTTTGCTGTGAAATGCTAGGACCAACCATTCATAACTAATCACAAGTGCAAAAGAAAGAGCTACAATGACAAACTCACACAAAGAATGCATTGTGGGAACAAAAACAACAATACAAAATAATCCTGTTCACTTGCCAATATGCCAGCTGATTCTTCATGCATGTGTTTGTTCCATTTTTCTGTAAGTTTGTAGGTATTGACTAATAATTAGTTCTCTTCACCCTCCTGAGCTCTCACCTTACGTTTCATGTTTTTTCTTTGATGTTGCACTTTATTACTAACTTCTATGAATACCCAATCACAATTCTTACAAGTTGTTTTACAAGGAGATATTCTTATGGAAGGTTGAAAACAAGATACATGATATGGTACTGGTAGACTATAATAATTGTACAACGAACATACAGAAAATATCAAAAAGGACAAACCCAAAAAGTCAAGTCATATAAGCCACCTACAAAATGATGAAATTATAGCAATGACATAAAAGTTATTTTGCCATTTTTTTTCTATGTGGCTCAGGGTGATGATACAAGACACATATAAATACTATGTGACAACACAAAATACCATGTGACAACACAAATCTACTTCTGTATACAGAAGTAAAACAATAATAGCACAGAAGCACAAATGTTAAATCAAATACATAACAAACATTAACCTAACACAGATAATGGTGGGCAAGCAATGGGTGAAGAGTTGGGGTATGTACAAATGAGCAGGTGAAGGACGCATATAGGTGAAGGAAGTGAGCAACACTAAGGATTAAGAGGCATAGAGTAATGCAATAACCACAACATTTCGTAATAAAAGCATGTAGCATAGGCAAGCATGTTATGTTTTGCATCTTTGGTATTTTCTGTATTCATTTTGTTCTTGTTTCATTGGTCTTTTGTTATATTTATCCATTGTTTATAAAACTGGATGTCTTCAAGGTTATTCAGTTAAAATTTTGACGATGACAAACTGTATTTGACACTTTTCTCTCATTGATTCTATTATTTTATATCCTAGTGTGTGTAAGAAAAAAGTTATTGCATCTTGTTACTTAGCACCTTCAGTTCTGTTAGCCTAAGGCTAGAATCCAGCAGTTTGCATATGTGTTTTTGCACGAGAACATCACTGCCGACCATTGCGCTAAAGAGCTGTTCAAACTTCAAACCCTTAAAAGATTCAGCAAGTCTCCATGTCTGTAATGAAAAAAAAAATTTTGGTTTTTCTGCAAGAGGTTGCAGCAACGTCATAAGTGGAGATGTTTTAGGCCTTTTTTATTTTGGCCCACTTCATTTGGCCCTAGGCCCGAACTGCTAGATCATCTAGTAGATGGTAGTAATTTGCTAGGTTTTTATTTGAAACTAGGCTAAAATTCAAGTCTTTTGACACTTTGATGAACTTGCTGGGATTTCTGGTTCAAAAGTCATTCTCTAAAATAAACAAAGTAATTAACCTCATAGTTTGATAATTACTTTGTTTATTTTAGATCATAACTATTGAACCAGAAACATTAAAAAGTCAATCAATGTCACAAAAGACACAGATTCTAACTTGGTTTCCAATAAAAACTTCAGATAAATACTTCTGTCTAGCGGTTGAGCCCAGGCCAGGTACCAGCAGCCAAAAATAGCCAAAAACCTACTTTACTTGTACTGTCACTCACTAAAAAAACAAAACCAAAACCAAAAAAATTTTTTTATTGCAGACTCGAAGACTTGCTGAGTCTTTTAAAGGTTTGAACAGCTCTCTAGCGCAATCAGCTAAGGAGCTATGCGGTTGGTGAGTCAACCGAAATATCCCTGTTTTTTTCTTGATTTCCAAGTACGACATATTTGTAGACCGGCAGCCAATGTGTTAATCTTCTTCTTCTTACTTGAAACATCTTCAACATAATATTGATTTAATCTAACAATCCGGATATCTGAGCAGTTGACCAATCAGGTCTTTTTCCAACCTTATGTGTCTCTTATGCATATTTTACTGTAGTTCAAACCAAGTTTTTTTTCAGTCATTTTTCTAGGAGTGAAAGACTGAAATTCTTTCAAATGACTGAAAAAATTAAGTCAATTTGGTCATAGTGTCCAAGAAGGTATGCTATTGAATACTCTGTATGCTTTAATACTATTATTATGGGAAAAATGAATAAAATGTCGCAGTGAAAAAAAATAACCCAGGTTCACCCCAATCTGCACAATATTGTTTCATACTTCTTGCTAACTTACTAATAGTAATATATTGCACATTTGTTTGCCTAGTCTTGATAGTTTGTGCTTATGATGTACTGTATGTTACTTTATGTCTGAAACTTTCTTATTCATGTGGTATACTTGGTGCAATTTTTACACATTTGATGTCGGTCCGATTTCATGCTGAATTCGCATAATTTTTCCATTTGAGATATTGTTAGCATGCAACTAACTTTTCTGGCCTTTGTATTTTGCTCTTTTCATTGCAGTTCTGTCACTTGTTGGTGGTTTCAGTCACAAAAGGCAATTAAAATGAATCTGCCTACCTGCTAGTTTTAACAATTTAAGGACCATTAATATGGTACCTTATTATATGTGTTTTTTTGTGATGTATCATAATAGTGCGTATCTTCATAAAAGCCTGCTATAGAAGGCTTCAATGCATATATTCTTTGTCAGTGCATGGTAACAAGCAGCCTAGATGATTTAACACCATTTTCCAATTTGGTGTTCAGCAAGAAATTGACCATTTGTTCACTGTACTGCTACGGAAAGAACCAAGGCTTCATTTTCTCCTGTAGACTGGTCAAGCAAATCAATGGGAGTACCGTTGCTGCAATATGAGGATTTCGAGGCAAACGAAGTGATGTTCACCTCCAAGACCTCACGGACATTGACTTCAGCTTAATTCCTACTCTAGTCTCACAGTCACATAAAGGTGAACGACGGTGTCAATGACATGACACCAGTTACATGTCATTTGTGAAATAACATAGATAAGCTATAGCTTTTTGTGAAACTATACCTTAGTTAGTAGTTCTAAGCGTTTTTTTTGTTGTTTTGTTTTTCATGTACCTATTACTTATTGAAATCAATAGATTATATACTGCTAATAATACTGTAACTTGTTCACATCCTTTACTCTTCAACTTCGTTCCGTGACATCATGGGAACAACTCATCCATCATCATCCATGCAACCCACCCAACAATGGTCTGTGGGTAAATCTACATTTCTTCATGATGTGTATTTATAAACATTGTTTTCTGCCCATGCTACTTGTTTTTGCTATGAA
>JGI24021J15306_10006221_pt1 | contig 14329 bp, 9 predicted proteins | sample Ectturendosymbi1_FD_15306 | JGI IMG/M metagenome (IMG submission 15306) | reverse complement strand
TAGTCAATTCAATGCAAAATTAGGCGCGATCGACCAACTGGGACTCGGCGATCGACCGGTCGATCGCGATCGACGTGTTGGCCACCCCTGGTATAGAACATTGGATTTGAAGTTCAACTCAGTGGACAGTTCCCATTTCGAGAGTAATTTCAAACGAACGATAAATTGTCCAACAACTCGGCTAATATGAATGAGCCTAGTAAGCGGATGACTTACTGGCATTACAGTGGCGATTCTAGAATGAAAAAAGTGGAGGGCACTGCGGGGCCAAGGAAAAAAGTAGGAAGCCAACATAAATGTCTCTCCTACATGGTGATTTTTCACTGTAATGAAGATTGATTTGCTATGATAAAACCTATCAAACCCAACATATAGGCTTGTGAATATTGTCAGAACCATCGCCATAAAGTTTTACAAACCGTTTAAAATTTTGCTGGCTGAAAGTTACCTACTGTATACGTCAATCAAACGAACTTGAACGTGAAATTAAGCAAAAAACTGGGCGGTCAAACAAAACTCTGGGAGGGCTGTGGCCCACCCAGCCCCCCCTCATGGAACCGCTACTGTGGCGTTATCATTGCTCTGTGGCGTACGTTACTCGACAATGGAGAAGTTATCATGAGAATTCCTCATTTATTTTTACATAACGTCGCAGGGCAACGAAAATGCCAACCAGAATGAAAGCAAATAGAAATCAGTGACCCAAGCGTCCAACAGTTTTATTCAGTCAGTCAGAATAAATCGTATGATTAGCCCGAGTGACGCTGATGACCTGGGTCGCCCTGTAACAGCCTATTTGAATTTCAGGTGGCTTACCGATACGTTTTCATAGTGGTGTAGTTTTCTCTAAAATAGTGTAATTTAGACCTTCACTTCGTGTATAGGTAATGACGTAATATTTCAATGCTTGTGACGTCACAGTTGCCAATTCAAACCACAAAAATTTTATATAGTTTTCAACGTGCACTTGTGCCCCCCCACTTTGAAAAAGGTTCCGCCACCCATGGATCCAACGTTTCCTGAATAAAAGTCCAAAGTACTTCTAAAACTATGTATGAAGATTTTCATTTTAGTCTAAAACTACAGTGTGCTCGGAAAGCAGTTAGCCTAGCCCCTTGACCTAGCGTTCTAAACACAGGTATCTTCGTGTCGGAAAGAATGCACCAATGTCAAACGTCAATATTGGTCAATACGTTAAAACCATCACGATGTAACAACCCATATATTGTTATCCTTGTTTTTAATCATTTGATAGCTCACGCAGCCCCCCAAACAAAACTCCAAGCCCACCCAAATTGAAATATGAAACATTACAAATCAGTGGAATTTTTGTCAATATTGAATGTCAAGCCTGCACAAAAGTAAAGCCCCCCCGAACAAAAGCAAAGAGCCCTTATTGACGACCTTCTGGCAACGGTTCTGATTAATTATCCATATCACACAAATATAATATTATTGTTTGTGTTTCAATGACGTCGAACAACCGTAGCACAACCTTTTTGTGAAACTGGCAAATTATGGAACCAACGCCCAAGTGCCCCCTTGGCAACGCCCATGGTGTTATGGCAGTTGCATACAGTACCGTGCTAGCACTTGACAGTGATTGCTAGGTATTTGCTCCTTTACTAAGTACATAAATCTTTACTATTGGCAGTTGAAGAGTTATTTTTCAAAGTAGAAAAAACAAACACAACACTTCAACTATTCTTTGAAAAACAAGCAATATATTAGAAATAGAATTTATGAACATGTATATCTGAGATTCCATTAATTGGCACGGCTGCGCCCTACAATGACCCAAAAGTACGTCTAAATCATACCGTTGTTTGTCATGTGCATCGGGATTGTACTCAAATTTTGCCAAACACACGGGACCTTGCATCATTGGAGATCACAAATTCATTGGCAATAGCCTGCCAGCGAAATTTGTACAACTACATTATTTTTTGTCACAAAATATTGGTGTGGAAAAAAATATTGTGTCCCCTTGTCCAAAAGTTGGGGGGACATGACCCCTTCCCCCTGAAACTCGGTCCCTGTATTTCAAAGCACTTACTGAGTTCGTTAACCAAGCTGCTTGCCTCTTATGCCAGAAGAAAATTATTGTTAAGGGATACCGATACGATTTTAAACTGAAACGTGAACTTATAGGTGCAGCAGCAGGCAAATTGTTGGGGGTGCGAAGGATTTTTACCCGAATTTCCCCCAAACATACCCAAATTTTTCCTAACTTGCCCGAAAAGAACTAAATAATAACATGATCTCCAAAAAAATGTCTGCACTTTGATTTTGGGCGCATTTTTGCGAAATCTAAGCACATACAGGGATTTTGCAAAGGTCTTCACACATTTTGCCCAAATATCCACAGTTTTGTACCGAATTTTCACCAAATCAAAAGTTTTGGGGGTGCGCTTGCTTGCACCCCTGCCTCCTACACCAGTGCTTGAACTTATAACATAGGTTCGCTCCAACAGGATAGGTTCGCTCCAACAGGCATTCGCTGTCCAACTACGCTGTTGTCTACCGACTACGACAAAAAACATTTACAACAAACCCTTATACAATTTTTCACATTGCTACGACGTTTAAATCTATCAAGATTTCAGACAAGTGTCTTGTTACGATGGACACGTTGGATACTTACGATTGCTAGGCTCGGTATCGTCGCTTCTGCAGCAGAGAGGTTCGCCGCACACAGCATTACCTCCAGGTTTGTATTCTAAGTCGATGTGCATATCAGTAAAGAAAAGAAACCTGGTTGTGGGTTGATTCGGTTCTGGCTCTGTGGGAAGCTGAGGTGGAGGTTGCGGGACATCAGGAAGGGTGATGTTCCATGAAGGAAGGAACCCTTCGGGTTTAGAGCCACATACATCTTCTAAAAGCCAGTAACAAAGCTGTAAAATAGTAAAGACTTGATTAAACCCCGTTTCTGCACAACGTGTCGGCCTTAGACCTGAGAGTTTACGGTTTAAAGCGCAGCTGTGTGCAATTTTTTGTCGCTTGTTTGAGCAAAAACGTAGCTTCATGCATCATTACAACCCAGCCGAATCAGCTGAACTTTTAGATCAAAAGACTTTCTTGTGTGATAGTACCACTGAAACGTTGTACATGTGTTTTATTCCTGTTATTGAGTCAAGAAATAAAAGCAATTATTAAAAATTTGTGATTGATTCCTTGCTTGCTTACCTGCGGAGTGAAGATACTTTAATACAGATATGTGGAAGTTTGAGCCCAGCAACTGGCTGATTCCTCTAACGCGCATAGAAAACCTAGGGCTTTTAATTAGTAAGATCTATAGCACAATTACAAAAAGCGATTTCAAAACGCTGACTTCCATCTGATTTAGGTGATTACTTAACTTTTGCCATTCTCGGCGACAATGTCAGGCCTCACTTACCGAAATCCTGTCAAAATTTCTATGAGCTCGGAGTGGAACTTAGCGAACAATCATGCGAACATTCAACGGAAGTTTTGCAACAAAAATACTTACTTCGTTTGGTTTCAAGTTGTACAGAACATAGAAAACTTCCTTCTCAAATTCTTCCACAGCCGATTCGCATACTCGCAAGTCTTCTATTTCACCCTGGTCAAAACACCATTGATTAAAATACTGTTATTTTCACCTTGTGTTTGAACTAGAGCAGTATTTCTCAAACTTTTGTATTCTATCGCCCCCTTTTCACCCTTGACACGTCGTTTTCGCCCCCCAAGCCTGATAAAGCAAACACAAGGCAGTAAATTTAAATAATTTTATTGAAACGAAGCATTAAATAGTTGAACCAAACCATTAAATAGCTGAAGCAACTATAACGACGCTAATATTAAGTTCAGAATTCTTGTGAAAATAATCCACACTGTAGCTGGGCACATAGAGGATCCAGAGTAAAAATTTAACGGATAAATTCCTTCAGCAACAACCTCCATCTATTATCATAGTAAAGTAAAATTTGCAAGAAACTAACAAGTCATACCAGTAGGCTACTGAAGTTAACTCAATGATCGATTAGTGGTTGAGCATTTTCGCCCCGTTTGTGTTGTTTTGCCCCCCTATCGTCCCCTTTGCTTTTTTCGCCCCCTTGCCTCTCAAAATCGCCCCCGAGGGGGCAATTCCGCCCACTCTGTGAAACACTGAACTGCTGTAGAGCATGTTGCGATTGCAATTTAGGAGGGGAGTTGCGAAGCTTGGCAAATGTCAGACATTTGTGGCATATGCAGTGGGTTTGCAAAATTCTCTGTCGTGGGCTACTATTTTTTTACATTCTCTCCTATCTTTCACTACATACAGTAAATTAGTGCGGTTCCATTAGTTGAAGGTTCAGATTTATACGCAGTGCTTCGTATTTTTAGAACGATCATGCGTGTTCATAAAAATAAAAGGTCCTTGTGATCGAGCATGCAATCAAATGCATTATAACATTGCGGCAGCATTGATCGACAAGCAATGAAGTCGCAACAGGAGCAGATTAACCATTATCAACTCATCTCGCGGTGAACGCTGAGAGATGAGGGAGTTTTGTTGTGTCAAATTGTCACGACTCACGTGGTTTCCGCAGGATCGCTGTTTGGTGCTCCGCCCTTACTCTTTGATAAGATTTACAAGAGTTAAACTTTCTTATGACAAACAACAAGCGATTCCTTAGAAAGACCGACTGCAACAGTTGTATGTCTAAACCAGGGTTGGGGTATACCAGGGGGTGTCAACCAGACCCAGGGGGTCTAAACCAGAAACCAAACCAGGGGGTCTAAACCAGAACCTATTTACCACCACGTGCCGTATGAATTGTGCATTACGGCTGGCGGGCCGCAAAATCAATTAATTTCATCCTAAAATTCTATCTTCATCTAACTATGAGGAAGACTGACTTCTCTTAACGTACTATCTCAGTACCTGCTTATCATGGAGCTTCGTTGTGACGAGATGTTGTACTCTAACACTGCCAACGAAAATTCTAATGCGGGATATATCAAATATTCAGGCGGTCCGCATTTGGCCCGCGGGTCGCTAGTTCCACACCCCTGGTCCAAACCATAGTTTTCAAAAATGGCGATGAAATTTCTTCATTGTTTGAAAATTTCTTAAGAAAAAATAAAAATGAGTCTTTGTCTAGGTGTTAAATTTATTGGGGCCACCTTTGAATAGAAAGACACTCTGGATTCTCTCTCTCGAGACAACGCTGCTTCCAAATGCGGGAAAAGGTTTGCCAGTAGTTTGGAGGCAAAACCTTTTTCGGCGGAGGTATCTAAGCTAACCGTAATGCACTTTTCAGTTAAAAAGTTAAAGTAACAAAACATAGCTCGAATAGACACAACCGACACAACTAAGCCATGTGCTGCTCACCGCAATGCAGACTTCTACAACAATAGACGCAATCAAATCTTCGCCATTGTCTCTACTTAGGATGGCCTGCACGGTTCCAATTGCAACTTCACACAAACCACAAGTCAACTGGTCATCAGCCACTAATTGATCAAGCTTTTGTTTTTTTGCTTCAGTTAGAATGTCACCCTGATTCAAGATTTTTCGCAGAAGCAGATGACCAATTTTCCTGAAAACAAGCGTCCTTTGAATAGTAGGAAATGCAATGCACAACGTTCTCTTTGGCGATCTACAGCTAAGGATATGTGCGAAACTTTCCAAGACCAGCAATTACGAGAGTACCGCTTGGATTCATTGATGATGATTTTAAATTAGTTATCGGCCGATTTTGAATCAGTTATCGGCTGATTTTGAAACGGAATTTATTCTTGAAAAAGTGTTGGTCGTTCAGAACAAACACTCACATTTCAGTCATATCCCCAACCACACCTTTTCAAAAGTAGTTTTCACATCTTATACAATCAAACTTTTTCATTATTGTACATTTTTCGCTGCCACACCACAACCGCTGTCAACTGTGCACTGCCTTTATAATGCATGTCCATTGTTGTCAATTAAGTACCAAAATTTCCGCAAACACAGAAGCAAAACCCCCATTAAAATCATGAAGAATAAAGAAAAACCACGCCAGTCATGGACAATGGACATGCATTATAAAGGCAGTGCACGTTTTTCCATTAGGACCGATTGGTGACTAGAGAAGGGAGGCAAAGTACATGCAGCAGGGACAATTCAGCCTATCCATTACGAAAGAAGAATGAGGGTATTTTCAAGGAAACTTTTTCTCTGTAAGCCTTGTTTAGTAAAGGTAACAATATTGTCGAGCAACCGATTTCGGATTACTTATATTTAACAAAGCACTTCCCTCAACTTTTAGCACTTAATTGACAACATTTGCCAAACAGCCCAGACGTAGTTGTAGTACACCAAATTAACGAATGGAACTTTAAGAAATTACAAAATCGTATATTTCTCCGCTTTTACCAATCCTGTTTCTACAGACCAGCTTATAAAATTTTTGCTACTGTATAATCCTTGATATTTTCAGGTATATTTTGCATTCGTACCACCCCCTTGTCTTTGATGCTAAAAGCTGAGGCATAGGCCTATTATTTGAAAGAGATTGACTAAAACGGACCTGGCGTTAATCTGGCCAAAAAAATGAAAAATAAAATTCTTGTTGTTGCATAACTATCAGATTTCACACTACTCTGGTTATATTTTGTTACAGCTCTCACCTTTGAAGAACCACATCTTGCTTATCGAACGGTTGTACGTTTCCTGGACGGCTTCCTCTGGGGCCATCACCCAATGGGAAAAAAGTGTTTATTTTTTTTTCATCAATAGCACTTTCAAGATAGGGTTGTTTTCCTGGCTTCCACCTCGCCAACGATATTGAATCAACGACAAGTGCTTCACCAAAGATAAGTAACAACGGTAGGAAAAACGTTATCATTCTTGCCTATGGAATCAATCGTTGCTTAAAATTAACAGTGTCAGATACTGCCAACGTGTAGCAACGAGTTTTGAAGTTTTTCCTGGAGCAAATAGAAAAATATACTTCAATAAAATTGTAAAGTGATGCTAGTCTAGCAATGACAGAAGACTGAGTCTTCAAGGTTCGCACGTTTTTCTTTCAACACCATAGACAGTTCGAGAATTTTTTTTCTTTATTTTCACTGATTAGCAATAACCTTGCGTAAAATAAATTTATTTGTTACGATATACAGCATAGCAACGCAGAAGCAAACACTATTAGAATGCACTTGCAACCATGACGCCGGAAAAAACTCTGTAGGTGTCCAGTCCAGGCGCCCCAGTAACCAAACAAACCTTTCATTCCTTATTCTCGTGCCCGTTATTCCTCTGAGGAGGTCACGGGGACAGCAGCCCTAGAAGGACTCGAATTGCCCCAGGGTCAACGGCAATCTCAAATAGTTCTGCTGACTCCACACTAAGACGGGACCAAGCAAGGCCGGAAATGTTGTCACAGCCCCGTCGCCATGGGGGTTTTGGGGGGCTTATCCCCCAAATTGAAATATGAAACGCTAGAATCAGTTGAGTTTTTATCAACCATTATTCTGTTCTGTAATTTAGCGACAGTACTTGCCGTAATTACCTAGAACAGTGGTGCTCAAACCGTGGCCCGCGGGCCACATGTGGCTCGCAAGGCCCTCTGGAGTGGCCCTTGAAGCAATTTCCATTGGAAAGAAAACTTAACACTTTAATCAATTAAGAGAATTTTTATTGAGATTATTAATTCTTGTGGCATGCGAAGGGTTTCTGAAAGACAAATGTGGCCCATGAGCCAAAAAGTTTTGAGCACCACTGACCTAGAATAACATCGCCTGATCATTTTTGAAACACTTGTAAAGGTAACGTATTTGAGGCTTGAGCGCAAATCGTCAGCATTCAATGCTTGCAGTGTTCAACCTGAGATTGCCAAGATGACTAGATTTTTTCAAGGACATTTTGTCGTTTTGTGACTATTGAAATTTTACTTCACACCTAATTTCAATACTTTTTATATACAGTGGTGTAGCACATTTTTTCAAACAAATATTCCTGAATAACAATGGGTACTTTTTACTACACAACTGCTTGTGATGAAACAAATCTATGCGTTATTCTATTCAATTACCTTGTTTGATCTTGATTCCTGAATGTTCAATGTAATGAACTGTTCAGTAATGAACATATTAACAACTGTTGAATAATTTAAGGACGCCGGAAAATACTCAAGGACTATAAAATATTTTTCAAGTATCAGGGACATAACCAGTTTTGATAACAAATTCAAGGAAAGTCCTTAATTGGCGCTCAAGGACGTCTGGCAACCTTAGTTGAACCTGAAATTGGCCAATATGCCTGGTTGTACACATAAAGTTTACTTCCTCTTGATCAAAATATTTTGTGTAGTGATTGCTGTGAAAAAATGTATTATGGATAGCTCAGATAGTCTTCTTGTATTTTAAACTGCATAGAAACATGTTCCATTTAGGCTTATGACTAAATACACACATTTGCACATCCTGCTGTTCAGACAGCATAAAGCCTAATTAGAAGAGTTTATTTAGCAATCGCTGCTAAGCTTGCCTCGACAGAGAAGTGCAGTTAGTGCATTACGTATGTTGACCTTGTTACGTAGGCGTTTGCCCATACTTGTTAACTATTTGAATTATAAAATGGCATTAATCTAAACATGTGCAATGTACCAGGAGATTATTAAGTTTATAGACATCAGCAAGTTTTATGCATGCGTATGCACGTTCATCGCGGTGCACTGTCTTGACCGGCCTCAGATTTGTTCCATCGGTAACAGTGTTTTCGTAACTGATCGATATAACATTTGCATCTCATTGCGATATTGCCCGCAATGTGAATCACAATTTGCAAACGCAGTGTTGCAAATTTAAGGTAAATTTTCAGAATGTCAAGCCCCCTGAACAAACGTAAAGCTCCCCTTTTGAAGACTTCCTGGAGACGGTTCTGTGTAGTCACTCCACCTGATCCTTGTACGACCTCCGGGCTGCTTTTCTGTGTGTGTAAGTGCAGCCACAAGGACTTGCCTCGCTACTCTTTCCTGGGGCATTCTGCACACATGGCCGAACCAACGTAGCTAGGATCCCTTGATTCGGAGAAGTGGCTCTACATTCAGAGTTTTTGGTATTTCATAGCTGCGCAATTTGTCGCGAAGTATCACGGTGCGAACTCTACAAAGATCGCATCTCTGCCGTTTTCACACGAGATCAGTGGCGTTGCAGAGGGTTACCCTGGAGGCTCCTGGCCCCGGGTGGCACCTCCCTGGGTCGGCAATTTTTTTATTAAAAATTAAATTTTTAAAAGTATTAAAAGTTTTAACTCTTTAGTATTTCAAAATAAATTTAAGTTTGAGCTCTGCAAAGGTAACGTTAATCAGTTTCAATAAAACTGATGTTTTTCTGTATGACGTAATGCTGTCGGAAGATGACGTTCTTGAAGCGAGAAAGCGCAGTTGGTGTGCTTGCGTGGGTAATTTAGACCTTAGATTGTAGGCTTGGACTTCAACTATAGTGAATAAGAGCCAGCTGATAGGCGGCGTGGCAGGCCCACAACCAGCGGGCAACCAAACAATTTGCTCCATTGCAATCAATTTCCTCTCCCGGAAAATATTAAGTTGGTTGCGGCCCTGTTAGAAAGAATAGATATTTGAAGATCAGTACATGATGCACAGATCAAGTCATCTTCCACATTAGGCTTGCTTCCAGATTTCGTTTCTATGACAACAAGAGCCGCCTGTTTGCCTTGAAATATCTTCCGTAACTGCATATTGTGCGCAACGTTGCAGGGTACGTGGAAATTTTCTTGTCGCAATAGTTTAACGCGTAATGACGAAAGAGAACAGATCATGTCGTTTGCAGCTCATGAGATATCCAGGGCCGGATTTAGACGCGTGGACAGGGGCGTAACAAGGGGGGCACAATTCCCAAATCTTTTACTTTGACAAGTAAAAGATTTAACTTGTCAAACGTATTCAATTTCAATAATACCTGGCCGTGGCCCGCCAAAATTCTTCCGTGGCCCGCAGGTTGAGAAACTCTTGAGTAAACGATCACAGCCAATTAATTGGGGCAGCTAACCGGTGACTAAAAGCCAACAGGGGAGAAAGTTTGACGATTGAGCTGGGTTCATATATGCATACGTAAAGCAGAAAAAATAGGGAAGAGTAATGATGACAAAGTTGGCGTCAGAGAGCAAGACTCACTTGATACTTGATAATTAAAAACAAGACCCATTTCAGTTTGCACGTGTTTGATTATTTTGTATATCCTGAATAAGCACAAAACATGATCTTTCATTTTTAATTCTTGTAAGCACATTTGATGGGTAGGAAAGGGCAGCACTTTTGTGGTCGGCCCCTATCGGCAATTCGCCTCGCTACTCCACTGCTTGAGATATCATTCTTTCGGTCATTACCCAAGATTTATGACCATAGGTGAAGATCAAAACAAGCATGGTCGTCGGAAAGGGGGGCCTTACCCCCTGGATTTTGAAATTTGACATTTTCCTGTTAAATGTTTAGCAAAGTAAATTGAAATTTCACCACTTTAACCCTCCCCGTTAAAATCTTTTTGGCAAAATCCACTATTGCCCCTACCTCGAAAAATCCCTCCGACGCCCATGGAAACAAGACTGTTTCAAAAATAGACAGCTTCGCAGTGGTTGAAAGTTACCGTTTTCACCACAGAGCGATACACCTCATGGAGAACTGCGTTTGTTTTTATCTTCCGTCAACCGTGCATACCAACCCAAGGTAATTGAACCTCTCCACCTGCTGCAGTGTCTTGCCGCTCACATACACTACTTCGGGTTTCTGGAGTGACGCAATACCCAGTCTTTTTTGGTGCTGATTTTCATTCCGGCTTGGTGGCACGCAGTGGTGTGTTTAAGGCGAGGCACTTGCCTCGGGCCCTCCTATGTAGGGGCCGCTCTCGAGGCGTTTCGCGCATAAATTTTCCTCCTTTTTGGTAAAACAATCATTATCCGTTCATATAATATTTTCCAAAGCACATCATAATCAAGTACTCTGCCTTGCAACGGGCCACCAACAGCAACTGTAATCTGCAAGTATTCTGCTTTCAATATAATACTTTCAATACTTTCAAAAGGTATAATAAACAGGTACTCTGCTTTCAAAAGGACCCCAACAGCAACGGCAATGTGTAAGTAGGCTACTCCACTTTCAATGGGGCCTCCAATAGCAACTGTAATTTGTAAGTGCCTTGCTTTCAAAGGGACCCAACAGCAACTGTAATATATACGTGCTCTGCTTTCAAAGGGCCCCCAACCGCCACAGTAATGCGTAAGGACTCGGCTTTTTGAAGGGGCCCACAACAGCAACTGTAATGTGTAAGTACTCTGCTTTCAAAAAGGTCTCCAACAGCAAGTGCATTGTGTAAGTACTCTACTTTCAAAGGGCCCCAATAGCAACTGTTATATGTATGTGCTACACTTTCAAAGGGGCCCCCAATAGCAACTGTAATGTGTGAGCATGCCCGTAACCAGCTTGGGACACCATGGGGGGCGAAGAGTTTTGAGAAGGACCCAAATTTTTTACTATGTCCAAAACATTTTTCCAAGGGGGTAAAAAACAGGGGGAGCTTCGCCCCCCTGGTTACGGGCCTGTGTGAAAGTGCCTTGCTTTCAAAGGGGCCCAACAGTAACTGTAATGTATACGTACTCTACTTTCAAAGGGCAACCAACCGCCACTGCAATCTGTAAGTACTCTGCTTTCACAGGGCCGGCACCAGCATCTCTAATGTGTAAATAAAGAACCATTTAAAAAGTTTTGAAAAAGACTGGGTTTTTAAAGGACTTTTTAAACACCGTGTAAAAATACTGTGGGTTAAAATTCGTTCCTAAAAGTTCTGAAAAGACCCTGTCAAGTAAGAGTGAAAGAATTTTTTCACTGTCAGAGAATGAAGCTTCTCATAATATAGTTTGGGCGACTGAAAAAGGGGCCCCTGCTTTAGTAGTATATGAAATCCCAAAAGCTTTTGTGTGCAAACATCGACATGTTTTGTACTCCATTAATCTGTATCAAAATCAGTTTGCCTTTTTGATTTAGTTTATTGTAGATTGCAGTCTAATATTCTTTGTTTGATACGGTATTTTTAGTCAATGAACACTGGTAAGTTTACAAACACTACACAGAGCTCGCCAAGAATTTCCCGCCAAATTTGCTGGGAAAACTAACACAGAACCTGACCACTATTCTAAGCTGGTTAAGTTTATTGTAGTTTGCAGTCTAACATTCTTTGCTTAATACGGTATTTTTAGTCAATGAACACTGGTAAGTTTACAAACACTACACAGAGCTCGCCAAAATTTCCCGCCAAATTTTCTGGGAAAACTGACACAGAACCTGACCACTATTCTAAACTTTACAGCAAAACTAGCTTCGACTCGGCTGTGATTTGCTGGGAAAACTGACACAGAACCTGACCACTATTCTAAACTTTACAGCAAAACTAGCTTCGACCCTCGTCGACTCGGCTGTGATTGTCTATCACAGTAGTTCAACCTTTTTCATGCTACAACCATTTTGCAACCCAACTTAACCAAACGACGCCCTTCCCAAAATTTCCAGTCAGGCTTATGTAGCCTGATGCTGTTGTGCTTGCCCAATAGAAAATCACAATGACTAATGTTGAACAAAGGCTCATTTATGAAATTCATGCACATGGCCGTAGGGAGACCCATGCCGTATGTAATCACTCCACAGCACAACTTTTGAAAACCAGAATAACTACCTAAGCAGGGCTCCCCATACTGTAATTTCTAATAAACCCAGATTGGTCATGAAAAAAACATCATAACAGAAATGCAAAAAGTCATTGTAAGCGCCCTGCAGAGCAGCGCTTACATTGAGAGCGCAAGAAGCGCATACCCGGCCAAAACATAACATCCTCGATAGTGAAATCACCATCGGAAGCTTCCTTTGGCCTAATGGGTTGAGACGAAGTAAAATAAAAATATGAATGCAAATACATAAGGTAAAATGGTTATTAAAATACTGATTTACTTGTAGTTCCTTTTTTAGGTTGTGTGTCGTTAAAATCAACATTTGGATCACTTTTCTGTTACTCACCTCACGACATTTTATATTAACTATGTAATAAAGCTGATAACATACTCTGGCCACTAAAATTATCTAAACCATCTTCAATGTTACGCCTATTATACCCAGAACAACAAGGGTATTTATTGGACAAGAACACATGCCTAAACTATTGATATTAGCCTCCAGCCCGTTTCTTGCTGAGACGTTGTGGTCATTTGTCTCATATTAGTTTTAAAATCAACAATAACAGCATTCACTAGTTTATATTTTCGAACATTACGATCGAATTAACGTAATTTTTTTTCATTTAAAAAATAGTATTGTCTATGACAGAAAACTGACTAAAAACAACCTAGCTTCCAGCCTGATCGTTAGGCACAAGATGGGCAAAATGTAGGGCCACATTTGCCATTGAACTTGGATCTTTTGTGAGATCTTGAGCTGAAAGGAATCTAAAATTCGTAAGCTTCAAATACTTCCAATGCAAAATGTGTTTACATGAATTGGGCACCCAAAGAATTTGAACATTCTGTTGTAAACTTTTCAGCCGGCGCGTGTGATAACAACCATTCACCCAAATGCAAATCTTTCACTTGTTTATACAAACGTTTGTTATTCATTGATGTTACTTCTGCTGTACACGCAACTGCACGGCTGTCTCTACTGGATGGCAAGCAACCTACAGTATTTGATAATGATATTGATAAGGGTACAAAACCGACTGAAGACGTTGTGTTGTTTCATCGATAAGCACTTTTTTCACCAGATGAGCGCATGTGAACACTGTAATGACCAGAAGAAGTGTTTATTATACTATATTTACTACAGCCCGTTGCCAAAGTTTATCTTCAAAAAAACCCAGATTTAATAGGATTTTTCAAAACTAAACCTAGACACCCAGATGGACTAAAACAGATCTGGGTTGAAAAACTCAGCAATGGGAGCCCTGCTCCCAACTTGGCTACCGCCTTCAGATATCTAATTTACAAACACAGAACATTCTTACGCCACAAAGTTATTCGTTCGTTGCCAAACGTAACAGTAGCCTACTCTGTACTCCAAATGATGATAATTGTAAAGAATGACACACTTCAAACCTTTCGTCAAGGTTTTAATAAACTTAAATCTCGAACTAAGATAACGAACGAAACGGAAGAAAAGACATGTTAACAGTACTGGTTTGATATGGTGGTTTGTTGTTGGCGCTTTGTAACTACAATGGTCTTGTAGCGCCAGGACTGAGATTGTACAATTGCTGGGTTCATTTTCACTCGGTTGGTTTTGTGTTCTGATTGTGTTCCCTGCAGCTCTTCCGTACACCGTGCGCCTGGTAAGAAGGCAGTACCAAT
>JGI24021J15306_10006218_pt1 | contig 14331 bp, 9 predicted proteins | sample Ectturendosymbi1_FD_15306 | JGI IMG/M metagenome (IMG submission 15306) | reverse complement strand
ACATAATTCCATAAAATCCTATGCACAAGTTCATTTGAGTCGCTCTTCCTTAACTTCGTTGCTTGAATCGCGCAATCATGAAATTATTCTGTAGATTTAAACCGTTGTAATAACTAACACAAATAGCAACGAAATGTTTTTGTAAGTGTGGTTCAATTATTGCAATGCCAAAATCTCTCCAACTTTTGTAAAAATATTTCACTTGAAAGTTATAATTTAAATCTTTGACGCACAAACGCCGGATAGGTGATTATGCCTGATGCGACAACATCTTACAACCTTGCGATTTTCACTGGTTCAATTATATGCCCGTTTTAGGTCAAAAACCAAACAGTTAGCATTATCTTTTGAAAAGGAACATATTTTCAAACAACTTTATGGGAAGGTCAGTCGACTGCAATGATTTTCAATGATTACTTGCGCAAATCGTCTGCAAACCTCCATAATAGCATATCACGTTAATTCATTAAATATTTGCCAGAAATTCACGCAAAATTACTGGCAGTTTTAGGTCAGTGACTGAGTCAAGAGGCCTGATATGTTCCGGGTTCCGTTCTTTCCAGCACATAATGTAACCATACACTATGAGTCAAAATTAAGAAATGTAACCGGCAGCATTTGGCTGTAATGAATTTTCAAGACCATCTTGTGTTCATAACGATGCGCACGTTTCTTTCTAATTGGCCTGTTACGTCTTACGTCACATATCACGGCCATGGTCACTCTGGCAACAATTCAATCATCTTTAAGTGAAAATGATTGAATTGTTACCGGAGTGAACATGCCCATGGTATGCATTTAACGAAACTAATATAATAGTTTGATGCTTTGTCCATGTGGCTTGTGAGTTAATAGCTGAACAAAAATCTCAATTTTAGGAAGTTATTGCACCACTATAAGAAAGCGGTCAAAGCAATGCAAATCATACGATCCGTGAACATGGACATCGGAAAGATTTTTCCCAGGGGTACCAATAGTTTTATAGGGTGTCAAATTGGAGATTTTCCAAGGATGGCCAAATTTCGCAATTACAAAACTAAGACAAGACATTTTTACTGAAAAGTTAATAGCAAAATATTCAATTTCAAAACACAGAGTGGTTTTGTCCCTCATGACAACTTCCGACGCCTATGCCCGAAAGAAGTCACAAATCAACTATAGGAAAAAGAGCAAACGTCGTTATAAAAAATAAAACGGTCAAAAGAATGCTTTTAGTCAAATGCTGTGTGATGTTTTTTTAAACTTGACTCATAGTATTTGGAAAGAGCGAACGGGAAACGGGTCCCTTGAATCAGTCACTGACAAGATAATATGAGTAGTTTTGCGTAAACGTCTGGCAAATGCATTGTTTGATGAATTTAGTTCGATGTGCTCTTGTGGAGGTTTGTGGACAATTTGCGCAGAATAATCATTCAAAATCACTGCAGTCTACTGACTTGCATGTAACGCTGTTTGAAAATGAATTCCTTTTGACATGAGAATATCAACCGTTTTGTTTTCGACTGAAACAGGCGTCTTGCCTTTGAATCACCAGATACGAACAATGAAAATTGCAAGGTGGTAAGATGTTGTCGTATGAGCTACTATCACTTATATTGCATCTGATCTGTGCGTCCAAGAGTTAAACCATAACTTCCAGTTGAAATATTTTTCACAAAATTTGGAGCGTTTTTGGCATTACAAAAATTGCAGCACACTTACAAAGCAATTTTGTTGTCTTTTGCGTCAGTTATCACGACAGTTTGAATCTGATTGATATTTTCATGATTGCGCGATTTAAGAAACGAAGTTAAAGAAATGAACTTGTGCATAAGATTTCATGAAATTATGTAAAGACATTTGAAAATGCTTGGTTGTAGCAACTGATCTATTTGTTGTTTTTTTCAGAACCCAGACGTTCACACGGACTGGAATTCAAACCAGATATTGTTGCAAAGACCCAAAAAATGTGAAGCAATTTTTGGCTACAATTTAAAAACATGAAGATGTGTACATCAAAGTATCAAATCATTGTTGCGTGTTGGAAAATTAAGAAATCTATGATTTTACCATAAATAGAAACATTTGTTTGGTCTAACAAAGCAAGACAAAGGTAAGAATTTAAGACTTGGTTCACCGCAATTAAAGCTATTTTTTCTAAAGAATTATTTTAGGATTTTTGCGTAACAAAATGGAAAAAATTTTCTTTTGCTGTTTAAGATTATTCCAACACTGATTGCTTCAAATCCAGGCATTGGCGTCAGAAGGATTTTTTTCAGGGAGGCCTCTGTGGATTTTCCAAACATTTTTCCAGGAGGGGCCAAATGTCGTGAAATTTGTTTTTTCCCACTCGAAACAATGAGAACAACCTTTTCTTTGCTGAAATTTTAAAATTCCAAGGGACCAAGGCCACGTCCTTCCGACGCCAATGAATCCAGGTTGCTTCATTTCGTGTTAACAACTTTACTAAGTGATAAAATTGTGCTGGAAAATTTTTATGCAGATAAGCTTGTGGGCAACAAGGTGTTTTATGTCTAAAACACTCAATCACTCGCACAAACACGCGCAGACACAAAACACTGATTGCTAAAAGGCGAATTGTGAAATCTTCCTATTGTAAGTTGAAAGCTCCATTATTTAGTGGGAGAGGACAAAACAGAAAGTCTTTCAAGAGAAATGTGCTAATTATTAAACTGCATGAATTCATATTTTGGGTATTGGCTGATGCAAATTTTTTGATGACAGAAGCTTGAAAACTGCGAATAGAACGTTTTTGTAATGTGTTTCCATACATTTTGCAGTAAACAATTCAGTTAAAAATAAAATTATTTAAAGTCTACTGGAAACATGATTTGTGCGTACTTGTAATGAATTAAGCACATGCTTATCATTGTTGTAAAGCGAACAACTTTATTATAGAAAGGCAAATGCAATTGGAAACTGCAAGCTTTTGTCCAAGTTTACTAAAAGATGTGTGGGATTGCAACCTGGTACTTTCCTCGAAGATATTTTTGGTTTTAGCTGAAATTTTATCAATAAATCGTTCTCCTGTGAATTCAACTTACAAATTCAAGTCAGCGGCAGATCTTGATGGGGCAACATTGAAAGCATTTCTGGCTTGTCTTATATAAATAGCAATTATCTCGTGAGTTTTCTCCATACCAAACATTTGATGTGTGGTTACCATCGGCATGACTTTATAAAAGTCATAGGATCTCGTGTGTAAGTTTGGTTTAAAATCTATTCATAATTAATTTGAGCTTATTGCAAAGTCTAAACAATTACTGATAGTCGATATCAGCTTCCGACATAAACAACCTTATCGATTTTTCATTAGTTTAATCGTTGAACTGTTCATTTTGCACCACGTGGACGTTTCAGAAATTTGCTATGAACGACAAACGTATTATTTTCTTTGAAACAATTCAAAAGCTTCATTTTATAGAGGGATTTGCTGCTTCAAGGAAAATTCATGTTTTTTGCCCATTGTCTTATGTAACTTCCGTTTGTATTTAACGGCCGCATTACGAAGATCTTTTTGGTCGCATGGTAGGCCTTTCTTGCTTCACCATTACATCATTTCGTATTGTGACACAATATTGAATTGGTTGGCCTACTCAACCTGTAACTAATCGAATTCAAATAAAATGTGCATGGAACATTNCAACATGACTCCATTTTTATTTCTCTGTAACTCAAATAATGGAANTAATGGTCTCTTTTAAGTCATAGATATTTTAATGTTACTTTGTTCAAATATCCTGCGTAGTCANAATGTCTTGCAAAANAGTTTTTCTGATTTTTTGCGGAAAAAAAAAGTTTTTCTGATTTTTTTCTGATTTNTNTTCTGATTTCTGATTTTTTGCGGATTGAGGACATTGTTCGGTATTGTCGTACTAGCTGATTCGCTCGAAATATCATCACATATCTGTTGCAGGTTGGTTTGTCGGTCATGCGTTGTGAGCTGATGCTTTCTTTTCCACATTTGAAACTGCTATAGGATTTTTACTTGGTCTCATCCTGTTGCAGATTGATCTGAAGCATGTAATATGTTACATCAAGATCTTAATGAAGTGAACGTACGCAATGTATATGTGGTATGGAAAGGTCTTTTTTGGACAATAAGAAATCATTGCTGCATTAATAAGAAGACCCCATGAATTTTGCCGTTCGAGGCGTTGATGAAAGGGTTCAACATTCTTTGACCAGTCGGTTAATGCAAGCATTTTTCGCAATTTTTGCCTGGTTGTTTTGGTAGGAAATGTGAAACGGTTGGCTGAAGATTTGTCAATAGCTAACTTTCATCACAAGAAGGCTGGACAGGCCGCAAGTACACTGTTTCAAGTTTCGGCATGACCCGACCGCGGGGATCGAAACCGTCTACCAGATTTGTTTGCGCGTGCTCAGCCAGATGTACCAGTTAATCGGTGCACGTCAACATTTCAGCCAAAAATGTCTTCATTGACTCTCTAGCGCATTCGGTCGACGAGTTATGATCAAAAACAGGCACGTACTACGCAGCCATGGTGGGCACTTTTTTGGTGTGGGAACGCCTTTTTGCACTGATAACGTTACTTGAAGAGCTTGGAGCCGCATAAATGAATAAATGACAAGTTATCTCGTATATTGCACTGTAGCATGATTGTGTAATTGCTAGGGCCATTTTTAAGACATAAAAAAACTTGATAATATGACTTTATTTTTCAGAAAATATGATTTAATATGGTCAAACAAAAATGACTTGAGTTAGAACATACATCTACTGTACAAAGAAGCAGGGCCGGCCTTAAGCCGATGCAGCTGCATTGGGCCCCGCGCCTCTGGGGGCCCCGCGCCATGATGTTGAGGTAGATTGTTCTTTTCTTCCAGATACCCTTGCGCTCGAGAATTCAGCAGAAACGCCTTATGAATATCATTGTTAACAAACAACGCTCTCGTTAGAACTAGCGATGAATTTCCTTTATTATTGAATGTTAGCAAACGTTCTCAATTCTCGTGCTAAGGCTTTCTATGCGCGCTCTACCATGGTCGCATAGCACGGTTGACTGAACACGATGACGTCATAAAACCACTGCTCAGAGAGGCCCCGCACCTAGACCTTGCATTGGGCCCCGCACCTGCTAGGGCTGGCCCTGCAAAGAAGCATTACCAGCGAAAATAAGCATAAGAGTAGGTAGCCTATGCTTTGTTGAAGCCAGATATGAAGGTTTGGGGGGAATAAATTTTTAGGAGAGCAAGATTTTTGTTTCTACAACATGTTTAAACAAATTTTTCTGGGTACAACAAACATTTTGGGAACACAAACAAAATTTTAGGGGCACTTCCCCTAAATGTCCCCCGTGGCTACGGACCTGGTTGAAACCCCACTAAAAATACGTTCAAAACATGAGCAAAACATATAGTTTGGTTTGAAGCAAATTGAAAGCATGCATGGACATTCGGGTATTTCTTTGGAGCAGCAACTACACGCATTTTTAGGCAGTCACATTTCATCCAAATAACTTGGTTCACCTACCACTTTGACAACTTTCGTATGGTGCTCAAGTGGTTCCATTCGCAGGATGCACCTTAGACCTAGCGATATAGTAGTTTCACCTGATATTTTGAGATTGTTTTAATGGTTTCCTTATTGAATTAGATTGACAATATGCAAAATATGACTTTATGACCTAACATGGAAAATATGACTTTTTGTGACTTTATGACTTTTGTTGTAGACTTCGTAGGGATGCGATTTTTGTTTTAAAATTCGTCTCATAGATTCCTGAAGCATGGAAAAAATGACTTTTGTGACTTTAAATGGCCCTAGTAATTACTGTCTTTGACATCAGTGATGTCACAAACAGTGGAAATTCTGATAGGCGAATGCTCACTTCAATGGAAATATTTGGTGCAGCCTTCCTTTTCATTTGGTGTGGGAACGGCGTTCCCAAACCTCTTTTTCAGCACTACACCTCTGGGTAAATGTATCCTTTCCTTTGATGTATAAGCCAAAGAGATACTTCAGTACAAATCAACGAAACTGCTTGAGGAGCCTAACCTATACCTGAGTTTTCAGTCGAACCTGATCAAAGAAGTATGGTTTTCCAATTGTTCATGATCAATCCAACGTTGTGTAGGTTATAATGTAATTGTTACGGAAACCAGGCTGACCTTTACCTGAGGTTTTTTATGTTCTGCGTGGAAGTTGGTGATTATGAAATACAAACTTTTACCTTAGCGCTTGTAATCACTAGGGCAACCAAAAGTCAATAAAGTCAAATTTTGTCTGCCTTTTCCAAAGTTTATGAAACGTCCACAAACCAAATTTCACCCTGATACAATGAGCAATTCCAAACTTTTTAGCAGGGTTGCGGAGTCGGAGGTAAAATATCCGACTCCAAATCCAACTCCGACCGTTCCAAAATTTCCGACTCCGACTCCCAACTCCGACTTTCCAAAATTTTCCACTCCGACTCCCGACTCCGGCCTTTCCAAAATTTCCGACTCCGGCTCCTTAACATAAAGGGAATGAAGTTTGACTGTTAAAATCAATGGAAATCGTGGTGCACAGCAAGAAATTTCTGTTTCAACAAAAGTTTCAAACGAAATTATACCATTTCAACAGGAATTCCCAATGTAGGAGTGTGATGTAAAAAATGATGCAATTGGACATCCGGAGTCGGACAAAAAAATCCGACTGCGAACCCCAGTGTTGTTAGGAATCCAACTCCACCAAAAACCTCCGACTCCTTTCGACTCCGCAACCCTGGTTATTAGATCAAACGAGTCAAAATTGATCATTAGGTCAAGATTTATCGCAAGGTGCAAATTTCTTGCAGGGTAGTTTTTTTCTTTTTATCGATATTTTATTCATAGGCGGATCCAGGGGGACTGAAGGCCCCCTAAATTTTTTCAGGTATGTTTCTTGATCGATAGTTCCCGACACAGAAATGTCCATTGGGGTGATTTTTTGTATAACCTTTAAATAAACCATTTCTTGTACAGGGGTAGAGACAAAAATATTAAATGCAAAGCTTATTTTGCTGCATTTGGGCAGACCGAATGTGTTTATTTCACTATAAATGAAACTTCTAATAAACAAGTTTTATATAACAAATATGGACCCAATGTTATATAAATACGCAAGTGTTTACATAAAGTATTTACATTACATATATGTTATATAAACCGCACGTACAGAGGCGCAGCCAGGGGGTGCCCAAGGGGGCATGGCCCTCCACATTTTTAGATTATCTCGTCATTTTTTGTGTTGTGAGAGGCAGTATCTCAAACAAAATACTGTTGCTCGCCTAAAATCAAACATTTTCACCCACCCAAAATTTTGGGCTGGCTATGCCACTGCGCACGTAAGTATTTAAACTCTTGCTTCATTTGGATAAGATTGGGCTGCTTGTGGACAAAAGATGAATAAGCAGCAGACTCAGAACCGTCGTTAGAAAGTTTTCAATAGGAGGCTTTGCGTTTGTGCTGGGTGCTTGACATTCTAAAAATTGACGAAAACTCCACTGATTTGTAGTGTTTCATGTTTCAATTTGGGGGGGCTTGGAGCTTTATTTGTGGGGGCTAGGCCCACCATAGCCCCTCCGTGGCGACGGGACTGAGCAGGCTGTGGACAAAAATTGAATAAGCTGCAGATCATACTATTTTTTTCCTACAAGCTTTTATGAATGAGTGCAGCTCATGTTATTTGTGAAGCGAAGGCATTAAAATTACGCTACAACGAACTTACAAAGCAGTTAACTGCAGGCTAGGTCAGAGCGCTCAGTGACAGCGTAACTTCCAAAATAGAAAAACTTACCGTAAACCGTAGCCTACATGTCAGGTAGGCTCAAACTGAAGTGCGCTAGATCAGCTGTGGGCCATGCTATAGATGACTACTGATTAGCATCAGACCTGCCAGCAACAATTTTTGGACAAAAGTTCAGCTCAGCACGAAATCAAATGCTTTTATATCGACCAATATTCTGCTGTCTCTAATCATTTTTTTCAACCTGCTGTACAGTAGCCTATTTGTAAAACTGCGTTACCGCGATATAGTCGCGTTTCCTACAAAAAATTGAATGGATTTGATTTTGAAGTTGGTCATTGACTCACTGCAAACTTCACATTTCCCGCTGTGACGTGGAACAATATTGTCTGATCGTTTTCAATGCCCTTGTGATGCAGTAAACATCTTCCAAGACAAAGTGACAACATACTTATTGCTTTCGAGTTTTTTGCTGTGTTTGTCTCTACGCGTACCCCAGGCGATGTTTTCGGGGGGGAGGGAAAGTTGTGCTTGTTTTGGAAATAGCATACCATTTTTTCGACCTTCAACTTATTTTCTATAGTCAAATGAATTTGATAATTAATCAACAGCAGTTTGTTTTAAATAGTTTGTGATTCAGTATTTCCCACTGATGGGTAGGTATTTTTGTAAGAAAATTTCGCCATTTTGGCTCTAGACAGTCGTGATGTGCAGGGAGTAGCGAGGTTAGATGGCGCCTGGAGCAAGAAACAAGTTTCGCGCCCCCGCGTTCGAACCTGAGATCTTTCGGAAGCAAATGTACTTGTATTGAAGGAAGTGCTTATGACATTGTTGTGACTTTTTGGGGCCCCGTAGTGATTCGGCGTACGGGCAATTGTTCCCTCTTGCCCCCCCATCGTTATACCCGGGGTGATGTGCAATAAAAATCGGAAATTTTTCCGAAAATGAACAAATTTTCAAGTCCGAACGTCATGAACTTCTATTCCAAGAACATCTGCAATTTTCGAACACAATACGGCATGGGTCATGCACAGACTGCCAACAAAGGTTATTGGCAGCATCTCAGGTTTTTTCGTGTAGTTTTTGTGTCACTGCTAGGCCTGCCCCACACGTTCTTTCTGCGTGGACCTGTGTTTGTTTTGCTAATGATAAAACTTTACCGACATTCAACAAATTACTTTTTAAAGGTAAGATAAGTTTGAGAACAATTTCTGAATTGTTTTGAAGGCAGCGTCTACTCCGGAAACGTCCCAGTAAGCCTGGTTTGTGGTGAGAATGCGATTTAGCCAAAATGTCTGTGGTTATTAACCGCGTTTGCAAAAAAGTTACCTGAGAAGTTAGGTCTTCACTGCTATGCAGTCAGTACACATTCGGATGAACTCGTCCATGACTCCCCCCTAAAAAAATCCTGGATCCGTCTATGTTATTACAACTAAAACAACAGACAACTACAATGCTTTTGCAAGTGTATTTGAAATTTTGACATAATTTTTTATTTTTTGCGATGTCTTACGTAATAATGTTGTTTTGCCCTGTACTGGATGATTGAAAGTGCGCTAGGTGTGGTATAGCACTTGATGTTGAAGCAGATCCGTAACCAGGGAGCGCAGGAGGGACGAAACCTGCCTGGAAAATTTTGCCTCGACCCTCCTCAGAAAACTCTTCGCCCTCCTGGTGTCCCAAGCTGGTTACATGCCTGTGTTGACGTATAACAATATAGAATCTTCTCAGTTACTTCAGCAGATTTTTTAACATTGGATATTTCTCTTGGGCGTTTGGAATTTGGATTGATTATGGTCTAACGGTTTTTACCTCTATTTTCGTTGGGTCTTTCACACTTTCGATTTTTGTTTCATTTCAACAGAAAAAATATTTTTAACACATCGTTTTGATTTCTAATATATGCTTTGTATTCCGCGTTTCAATTGCAAACGCAGGAAATTGTCTAAATAAAGTCAAAATTTGTAAATTACAAAGTCACAATTTTAGGTTTTTAGGTCAAAAAATTGGGTTGGTCTAGTAATCACTAACCGCAAGTAAAAACAAGGAATAACGCTTTGTGCACTCTGCGCGCACCAGCTTGCTGTATATCTCACCTTATTGTGATGTAAGCTTCATTTCAAAACCATTGCAAAAATTCCTCTCTGATAACTCTAACTAGCAATAAATATAACTTATCCTTTTTTGCAATATCTATTTTTTGTACTTTTCTTACTGAAAAGGAAAGAGAAACCACAAAAAGAACATTAATTTTAATAAAGCTGCTATGTTTTTTGTGAGTAGCCTAATTCTCCCTTTTGGTCCGGAAGCTGCAAAACGCATTTGCATTCAAAAGCTTCAAACTTTATTCATTGCGATTTTTCCTTTCACTTACAACGTTTCTGCCAATCATTTTTTATGATTAGCCTACATTCGTATATTCCTACTGTGCCAATTGCATGTGAACCAATAACAGCGAAGATGCAGATGACCCATGTGAAAAGTTTCGCAAGTGTGCGGTGTAAACATGCATAGCATTAGCCTATCAACTTTCGTCAGCTAGCTATAGTCATGCAATACTTTAACTAACGACATGAGTAATACCTTAGCTGACCACATCAGTTTATGCAACTTCCAATATCAACCTCCTAATGCTACACAAGGCACAGGGTTGGCTTGTTCAGAAACAGGTTTCACTGTTGTTTCTTTCCTATGTGGGAAGCAAGGTTACCAGGTTGCGATGAGTAAAAAACACATCAGCGGTGGAAATAGCCCGACAGCACCAAAATGCTAAATACATGGGCAGTTTGTAGCGAATATTCTGAAAATTTAGAAAAACTTTTGTTGGACGCATATAATTTAGTCCCGTTTAGTGAATGTTGGACACGTATAAACTTATAAGACGAATATGAAGAAATGTTTTTCTATCAGTCACTTGGAATTTTTGAAGTGCAAGGCGTTAAAAGACAATACATAAGCGCCACATTCACTAAACGGGACTAACGGCTAAATGTTTCAAGGAGTTTGCAACATGTTTGCCTGAAATATTGCTGCGGCAGGTCATTACTTGCAAATCAGTTGCAGATCTAAAAAATGCCGGTTGGCTTAATATCCTGTGGTCCTATCCCAACGCTGCTACGAAATGTACTTGTCTGTTATTATCAATCTGCGTTGTGCAGACAGTGTGTGCTTGTGTTCTATGGACTTCGTGTCTGGTGAAGGGGAGGATCCAGGGGGTGTGGGACGATTGGGATGATTGCCACCCTAAAACCTACGAAAGTACCTTTATTCACCATGATTTTGTACAATTCGGAAAGCAGCATTCGCGTTACAAGGCTATTTTATCGTCCATTGTTTTTGCACAGCAGTGTTGTGAAGTAGGCTATGCAGCGCCGGATTTAGATGGTGGGGGGCCTGGGGCTCAGGCGTGGTGGGAGGCCCCATGTGCGGATATAAAATGTTTAGGTAGGGGATGATTGATGAAATCACTAGTATTTCCACAGATCATCAATATTTATGACGTAATCTTGTGACGTCCTATTTGTTAGCTCAACTGTAACAAAACTTTATGATGCAACATGGTATTTGCAATGATTAACGATTTGTGAAACTGTTGCAGAACCAGTCGTTAGAAGCATCGCATCTTCTTTTTTCAAATACTTGCTTGAAAAAAGTTTTGAACATTTTTTGGAAAAACTTTCTGGACGATCCAACGTTTTCATCATCTCGAAACGCCAGTCTTCGGTCAGCTATAAATTTCACGACAGAAAACAAGCGTTGCAGGCAGAGGGGATTTCCGATATTGTTCGCATTGATTGACCTGCCTGGTTGTTTCTGTATCAATTCTTCATAGTGATTAATTACATCTGCGACTAAATGTAATCCTGGCATCTATATGTTCCATTGAATGCTCGTGGCTCCTCAGGCGCCCAAGACCGTGCTTCCAGTCGAAGATTCTTTTTCTAATAAGGAAATGCGCACATTTAGTCGTNTCCGCGAACATCAGTCTACAAGTGAAACATTTAAACACAAGTTTGTGAAGGAGGAAAACAAAACCTGATTCTGTCAACTAATTCGCCATTGTGGTTCTGGCGACGAATAAGGCTTGNGATACGTTTCCTTGACGACTTTCTGTCTTTTCTGTGTTGTGGAACATCATGTTTTAAAAATGACTTTTCATCACAATGCCAAAAAGAACCTGTTTCATATTTGAACCGATATTACCGCATTTTTTCCGGTATATTGGCTGACCAGAGGCCCAGAGACCGATATCGTTGCCTCCAGTGATAGCGTCAAGCCATCCCATGTATCGTGTTTTTCGGTGATACATCTTGACGTTCTTCTGCTACTGCACTGCTGATTAAAATAGCTCNGTCGCTTCTTTAAGAAGTTTTCTGTCCGTATTTTCCTTAGGAAGATACAGTTAGAGATTTTAGACCAAGTTAGTTTTGCGGCCCGCTAGTAATATTCCACAATAGGTTCCCCTCCCTGCACTACGTCTATTCGAGCATGTTTGTCAGCTCCATTTTCTTTCCTGTATTGGTTGTTATCTGTTTGCCAGGCAAAGAATTATCAGCTCAAACCACGAGGTATACCACAATGATATTTTCATCGGTAGGTAGACCTAAGTCTGTCGCAACATGTTCTTCGATTTTCTGTCCTCTTACAGGTTCCACAGAAATGTCTCCGCTGGACTTCACTGCCGCTGTAAAATAGTAACTTGAATGTTTCTTGACTTGACTGCAACTTCTTCCTCACTCGTTATTACCTCTTTTGCTTTTATACGTCTTTTAGAACCACATGGATAAGCCCTACACTTGTAAAGATGACAATTCCCTTTCTTCTGTTTATTTATTAATATGCTCAATAAAGCTGCCATATTTTCATTGCAAAAAGAGAGGACAACTTATGATTGTCAGTTACGTGAGTGTATTATCTACACTTAACAAGTCAAATAACAATTAGGCCTATTGAGACGTCCTGAGCGGACGATGTTTTAGTCACAACACACAAAACAAAATCCTTATTTACTTGTCCTATCTAGCTCATGACTATTTCGCAGTTTCCTTAAATTTCTTTAAAATGTAAAATTGCTTTAACAATATTATGAAACTAATTGCATGAAAAACGTTTTAAATTGCAAACCAGCTTTAATAGAGTAGAAACTGGTTCAATTAGAAAGAATTCTTTCTTTTAGGTTTGTGGCTGCAACAAGGAAAAAATCGTTACACATTAGCGTGATGAGCCACAACGCTGCAGTAAAACTGTGCAATCTTTATCAATTCGTTGAAGCATTCAATTGTATTGCAAGTTGCAAATATTTTGCCCATCTGTCATGTTCCATCATTTTACAATAAATTGCATTTGGTTGATGGTGTTTTTGCACGAACTCAAACACGTTTTGGTATTGGTCAAACAGTTTAGCTTCATCAATAGAAAGGTTTCTCTCAAGCAGATACTACTCACATAGTTCAACATTTTCCCATTCAGTTGTTTGCAAACGGAGGAATCTAGTCAAAGCCTTTAAATTCAGCAAATAAAGTGGTCTATTTAGCCAGATGTGCAACACAAGATTTGTGCAATGCAGGTATATCTGACATGAATAATACGCAGTCACGATCCTTGCCTTCTCTCAGTCTTTCAGTTTTCTTAGTGCTGATTTAACTTGGCTTGATATGTACATCTGATTGTCTCTATTTAATCATTGCCTTCACGGTGGCGTAACACGATGCAACCTCAGCAAATGATGCTTTGGACTCCTCAAGATTCTGAACTTGCTCATCAAGCAACCAAAAAATGATTGCACATGTCTTAAACAAAGTTTGCTCAGAGAATTTCCAAAAAAGTTTCAGAACAACAGTTAGCTGCGAATTGCCCCCCTGGCAAGCTAAATTTATAAACCAGACCCCCACGTAAACTTATATTTCGGTTTTAGCATTCTTTTAATTTTCAACAGGTTCTTGTTTTTGTGTGCTTTTCGAATTATTTTCCGGTGATTTAGGGTTTTAGTTTAGCCATCCATATCCGGTTTTATCATCATTTCAAGTTTTTTCTGAGTGTTGGCTAGTGGACCCCTTACAGTGGCCAATGGGCCCCTTTTATCTAAGTTTACCACCCTGGCTCAAACCTCTGGTTACACCACTGATTATAGCTATGTAAAATAAGAAATGTAAATAGGAGGATATTTTGACATTTTTTAATGTCCTCGGAGATTGTTTCATTTCTCAAAAAAATGGACATGTAGGCCTACTCCAAAAAGAGGACATATGTTAGCCTTACTTTACAATGCCACTTATATGCGACTTGTGCAAATCGGGGTAAGGCAGACGCAAAATCTACCAGTAACGAGCAGAGACGTAAGCTAATGCGTTCTTCGTGTCTTGGCCTTGCATTCATCAGATTCACATACCTGACCGACTTTCAGGAAACCATTAGCCTAAGTGTAATAGTTGTTTCGTCACAATATCAAATAATATACAAGTGAATTACTGCCGTCTGGCTGGACCACCGATAATATAATTGCGTCTACGAACTTTCCTCGTTAATAAAAATGATTAAGTGGCACGCACATGTCGTACATATGGCAGAACACACGAACATGGTGGGGAACCTGCCCCCCCCCC
>JGI24021J15306_10006216_pt1 | contig 14332 bp, 8 predicted proteins | sample Ectturendosymbi1_FD_15306 | JGI IMG/M metagenome (IMG submission 15306) | reverse complement strand
CAACAACATAAACCCATCATCCAGCATCAGATCTCTCAAGTCTCAAGTTATCAAAAAATTTTTGCAGGAAAAAATCAAAACGTGAAAAAATAATAAGTGTTCTAAGCGTAGCGTTTTGAATAATCCGGATCCGGCTTGAGCAAAAATGATATCCAATCCGGCTCCGGATCCAAAAAATTCTTCAAAAATCCGGATCCGGAACAACACTGCCACAAGAGAGTTGCTGCTATCCCCCGTTTTCTTTGTCTCTGGTTTACAATGAGTTGTACAACGTCTGTGGTTGGCATTGCAATGCGTTTTCTCGGTATTTTCACTGTGCGTAAGTTTGATTTTGTAATCTAGTATTTTTTTTGTGAATCTAATATTTTTATCATTAAATCTAGTACTTTTCCGCAACAACAGAGTGGCAACTCTGGTGATCATCTCTGCTATCGAGTCGACCCTGAAAATTGTCGTACTTTCTTACTGGATGCGTTTGTTGTATGTATCACGGTATTGCCTGTGAAGGTGAAATACTGTTGGCTACAAATGGAGTTATTTCTGGTCACAAATTTGCAGCGGTGTTGTAAGCTAGGCGCGGAAGACGGGGAAGAGTTATTGCCAGGGTTCAGCTTGTTGTTGGTTCAGCTTGTTGTTGGTTCAGTTTGCATTGCTAGGATTCTCTGTCTCCTGTCGGTTCGGTCCGTGATAGTTGTTTTACTAGTCTACCGTAATCGTAATGTGTACAGCGGTGATAGTGTTAGAGGGGTCAGTGCGGTGAAGGCTTGTGTTATTTACTAGGCTACTGTTGTGTAATGTCACTACACTCACTGGAAAATCCAGATCATGGATGCACTTGAATGCTTAGGTAACTAGTTCCTTGCTGAGCTCTCTCAAAAAATTATCAAGATAAAAAAGTTATTGGTAAACAAAAGCCTGCTAGCATCAACATCAATTCATCATCAATGTCAAGCCAGACTTTGAAACTAAGGTATTTTTGGCAGTGGCTACACTACAAATACGCCTGTGGATCTTGAAATTTGAAAACTTATTCATATGCCACCTGTGACGTAACAGTAACACACGATGAGAGTGCAGTAGGTTTGTTAGAAATGAACTAAATGCAAAGGATAAACCCCAACCTTAACTTTAACCGTATCCCTAACCTGACCCTAACTCCTAAAGGTAACACCTAGGCCTGAAACAACACAGAAAAAAAAAACAAAAGTAAAGATGGCAAGATGAGGTTCAAACCGAAAACCATTGGCAATGGCATAGCAGTCGTAATGCATAACCCCTAGGCCAGGTTGCTTGTAAAAGGCAGAGCTCTGTAAGTAGCGTAGCTGGAAGTACAAATAGTTGCTTTTTTACATCAACTTCCTATGCTGGAGGAGCAAACAATTGTTTTCTAAATCAACCCGTACGCTGGTGGTACATTCCTATGCTGTTGGTACATTCCTATGCTGGAAGTGCAACCCTATGCTGGTGGTACAAGCAGGTTACTTTCTAAATCAAATCCCTACACTGGAGGTACAAACAGTTGCTTTCTAAATCAACTCCCTATGCTGGAGGTACAAACAGTTGCTTTCTAAATCAAACCATACGCTGGAGGTACAATCCTATACTGGTGGTACTGACGCCGCCAACCAGTCCTCACTTTACATACTTGACTGCTCATATTCGAAGAGACATTCATGTAGACTGTATTTGCAGTTGTGAATTGCGCTGTTGTAGGGCTGAGTGTGTTTTACTCCTTGGTTTTAACGTGCATTCTGATATTTTACAGTTGTGATTGTTTGATCATAGTGTTGAGTTCATTTTTCACCTATATCTTAAGTTGGAACGCTGACATTTTTACACTTTTGGTGCAATGCGTCTTGTACCTTACTGTGCAAAGCGGTGTTGCGAAACTGTGTTGTATCTGGCCACAGATCATAACGCAGGGCAAGTTGTCTTGCTTGAAACTGCTTCGTGGTTTTCGACTAATCTTTTGACTTATAATTTATTAACCGAGAAGAGCTATGAAGAAATCTGAGACAGTTTATGAGAAAGCTTTGTTTGTACCAGATGCAATGGTGAAATTTTTTATTCATGCGGCATCTCCCTGTATTACAGTGCAGCAATCACAGCTACCTTTTTGGTATGACCTGTTCATAAAAAGATTGATAAACCATTTGCAAACAAGATTGCTGAAAATCTGGACCGTACTCAGTAAGCTACGACAGTCTTTTAACACTTTGATGTCTGGGTTAATTCAAGAGATTCGCAAAAAACAGCTGATTCGCATGTGGCTTTGTGAGGCTCCTGCACGGGTTATGGACCTGGTCAAAGCATCAAAAGACGCGGCAAGTCTTGTAGTTCACATTTGAAAAATTTTTTTTTGATTGTGGTTGAGGGTTTTTTGTCAGTGACGTCATAAGTGGAGGACTTTTAGGCCACTTAGCCTGGCCCTGGGCGCTAACCGTTAGGTGGTAGTATTTTGCTGAAGTTTTTATTGGATTCTGGGCTACAATCCGAGTCTTTCGATACTTTGGCTGACCTGATGGGGTTTCGGGTTCAAAAATTATGATCTAAGGTAGTAAAAATTTTTGATTAATTAGTTCATTAGATAATTACTTATTTTGTTTATTTAAGATCATAACTTTTGAACCAGAAACATTAGAAAGTCGATCAAAGGCTTAAAAGACTCGGACTCGAGCCTAGTTTCCAATGGCATAATACTTCGGCCTAGTGGTTGGGCCTTAGGCCAGGCAACATAAGACAAAATGGCCCAAAAACTACTTATGATGTCACTCACAAAAAATCCGCAACCCCCAACCAAATTTTTTTTTCAAGTGCAATCTAGAAGACTGTCCGATCCGTTTGAGCCCTTGAACAGCTCTNTAGCGTAATCGGCGAAGGAGCTAGGGCATTGGTCAGGCAACTGACAACTGCTGATTTTAGGTTGAAATCGAAGTACGAATATATCGTACCCCAGTTCTCAAAGTGTTAACTGCGGTTTGTTCACAGTAAGCCTTAATAGCTATCACAGTGGTTCCCAACCTTTTTAGACTTGCGACACCTTANAGAGAGAAATATATAGTGCGCGGNACCCAGTGACCCACCTATTCTATTGCGCTTTAGGGTTTGATGACAGTTTGAAAATGTATTTTTTTTAATGATATATTAAAAAACGTATTATCTCGCGGCACCCTTGGTTATGCAAATGGCACCCTAGGGTGCCGCGGCACCCCGGTTGGGAACCACTAATCTATCACCTTGTTTGCCTGGAGTGTGGGTGCAGAATGTAATGAATTATAATGTGCAAATAAAAACAATGATTTGTGATATGCCAAAAAGCAAAGAATTGTGGTTCGACAATAAAAGGGAATGTATACATGTTTCAAGGTGTGATATTTGTCCAAACTTGGTATCATGAACAGTGAGACCTCACATGTAGTGATGCACTGCCTAGTGTCTTTGTGTTTAGCACACTTTACTCATAACTTGCACATTCAATGAGGCCTTTTTTGGGCTGTTGCTGGAATATTGCCATTTTCAACACAGATGCTTTTCATTTTTAAACCTAGAAATAATCTATATTACACCCGAAATGTCCCAACAAAATTAAAAGTTTAGCATCACAAAACTAACTGCAAACCAATAATGTTGGATTTCAGCTTGAAACAAGTTCATCAGTCTGTATAATTGTGGTTAACACTTTGTATTGTGCTTAACCGCTCCTCTGCTTATCTTGCAGGTATAAATTAGGCTTCAAGGGGTCTTTGCTTATCACTGGATTATTTAATTAATAGTACAGTAGAACTCTTCTAATTCGTCATTACCTAATTTGTTTATTTGCTTAATTCGTCACTTTCTCGTCGGTCCCGGCAGAATCCCTATCTTTTGTGTACATTTATGTTCGTCTAATTCGCAATTTGCTTAGTTCGTCACCTCTTTCCATCCCTGAGAAGCATTTTGTTCATCTAATTCGTCATTTGCAGTTTCGCTTTTGATATCTAAGCAGCTAGTACGTATGGGAATTCAAACAAATTAAGGCTCTTTATCTGGGAATTGTTGCACCTCGCAATTTGTTTATCGAATTTGTGCAGGAGGTTCAAAGCATGACCCGACTCCCCATTGAGAGAATGCGGAAAGTTTATTATAGATTTAATAGGTGCTTGATTAAATGGATGAGTCCAGATAGAGCAGAGGAATTAATTGTTATATTCAACCATAACGTCATAAACTTGTATTTTAGTGCAAATAAGAGCATTATGTATATGAGTGACTATGATAAAGTATACAAGCTTCTATGATAGAGTTTTCACCTGTTTGCATAATTCGTCACTTCGCCGTATTTGTCACTTTGTTCTAATCCCCTTGAGGTGACATATTAGGCAAATTCTACTGTACTGAGTTTACCAGTTTAATTGCAGTCTGTTGCATGTGTGTTATATATATTGTTTTACAGACCTAAAACATCAAGCAATTTAAGAAAACAAGTTTTTTTAGTCTTTATTTCCGTTTACTAACAACAATAACATGCTGTATTGATTAAATCATGACATCTGACAAAGCTGGATCAAAGAAACCTCATAAAAGTCGTCCAGGAAAAGAGAAACCTGAGCAGGCTGCCACATTAGCTGGAAAAGGTTTGCAGTAAATCTTTTAGATGTCCAAAAGTTTGTATTGAAGCTAAAATCTGTATCAGCAGTCATTTTTATCCATGGACAAAAGTGATCCAAGTGTGTTATTAAAAAGTTTGGCTTGGTTAATTTTTATCTTTTGCGTCACTCATCACTAAGACTGAATTTATGTTTGTTCTTCGATAAAATTTTTGCTAATATGGATTCACATTTGGAAATACATCTATTTGTGATGATATTGTTTGTTTACTGAGTTGTTCATGTCTAACAACATCATTTCGACAAGTATTTGTGTTTGTTTTTGTTCAAATGCTATAAACAATTGCAAAATGTTTTTTGACTCTGTTAATTGCATAAGCAAGGTCTTTGAAAAATTTTACTCACAGTTGTCGAGGCATCTCAACCATCAAAATCAGTTTCAAAAACAACTCTGTTCACCATAGCTGGTGTTGCAATACTTGTGGTTTCAGCAGCTGCTGTTGGAATTGGGATGTTAGTGAGTATGTATGTTTAAGGGTGTTTGAACATGTTCGGTACTGAAGTTTTTTTGAGAAAACAGGCTCTTTTAAGAGTTTATCGTTTTGATGCCAGTTTGCTTAAAGACTTGGTAATTTTAGCACAAACAAGTGTTTCGTTTGTGAAATTGTTACTTCTCTTAATAGTTTTCATACGTAATGTACAAACCTTGAAAGATTGCAGCCAGTATCCGATTGAAGTGAGATTTGTATTTGTACGTAACCCAATTACGGTTTTGTAAAAACCCATTCCTTATCTTTTGTAGCCTGGTAGCGAATGTGTTAACATGTGAATTGTGAATATTTGAAATTGTGTATATGCGCATCTTTGAGATGGTGGGAAATCTATGACCTAAAAGCATCATATCTTAGTACTTCTGCTGCTTTGCTTAGTTGGTGCTGGTTGAAATTGATTTCTAGCAAGTTATCTACAATGAACAGAATGCATGTACTCAACATTTTGACTTATACATAAATCATCATTAGTGGAAAAAATCATTGGAAAGTACAGAATAAAAATATACATAGCTGAGCCTTTGTGCAAATATTACATTTTATTATGCTCATCACCATACAAGACAGGCAACGTTGAACTGCGGTCTGTATTTAAGTCAGATACCATTGTTTGAGCGGTAAAAGACTCAATAGTTACTCTTTGTGAACGAAATATCCCCAAGATGGTCAGGCTTCAAATGCTATCTGATCTGATAGGTTGCATAATGAGGTAAGGGAATAGCTGGGGGAAGCAAAAGCATGGTTGCCCTACCCAGATGTTTACACAACAATGGTTGAATCATTGAGAAAAAAGTTGTCATGAATGCTTAAAGCAAAGTGTTTAACCTGAGTAGAGATTTCTCATGATCCCCAAATACTTTTTGGCTATGTGTTAAAGTTCAAAAATGACATTTTTCATTTTCACATCACTTCACAACTAAAAAAGATGCTATCTTGAATGACATACTATTTGTCTTTTGCATAGCTGAAGCCTGTGTGTGCAACTAAATGTAACAGCATCATATATATTCAGAATTATCAACAGAGGCTTGTATCTTGTCAAGTATTGGTCTTGTTAAAGCCACTCAGTCATTTTGGCATAAAATTTCTTTTGTATTTGCCCAATAGTCTGTATTGAAAAACGTATTTATGTTGAAGAAAAGCTCTCATGCTGTGCTCTAATTTCATTTTTGTTTGTGCTAGTTACTCAACTTTATGGAAAAGTTGGACAAGTACATTCAGACCAGAACCACATTTTTATAGATGACTCAATTTTAAAATTCCTGAAATAGCAACAAACAATCACTTCATAATAAAAGATATAAATTTTGCAGAATGTGTGGGTGGTAAATCAATGTTTCCTTAGAAATAGGTGATGGAAGATGCGCATGATAATCAATATCGATCCAGAAGAAAAGTTAGTTGCACATTAAAAAGTTTAGAATTTAAGGCTTAGCCAAAATACAAGCAAAATACTAAGCAAACTGTGATGCATAGCAAACTTTTGCTAATTGTATATTAGATAAATACTGTATTTTTTCGGACCAAAAAGTGCACTTAAAATTGTTTAATTTTCTTGAAAACCAAAAGTGCGCCTAATGTATGAGTGGTTGTGCTTTCTCACCTAGAACCACTTTTATGTGATAAACAGTGCTATTGCTAGTTACCATATATACTCGCATATGGGTTGCACTTTTTTTACCAAAAAATTGGGTGCGACCTATACACTGAACATAAATACAAACACCAGTTCTCTTCTTAACGGATGTCCATAGAATCAGTCCAAATCAAATCCGGTTCACAAAAAGATTTGATTCTGTCTCGCTGATCCGATTAATTAGAAATTAAAATGATATTATTACCGGTACCGGTTGCATACTGTAATCTGTTGCATGCTAACACGAAATATATTCATCACTGTTCTTCTCTTCACTCCCCTCATTTATCACGCTGAAAAAAATGCTAATAAGCTACCAGTATCTGTGTTTTAGCTGTTCTATTTCACACCCTCCATTTATCATGCCGAAAAAAGGGCCAATAAGCTATCTGCGTTTCAGCTGTTCTGCTTCACTCCATTTATCATGCTGAAAGAAGAGCCAATAAGCTATCTGTGTTGTAGCTGTTCTGCTTCACTCCCTGAATTTTTTGTCAGATATTCACCAGTGCGGAACCAAAGTTATTTCTCATGACCAATAATGACAATGTAGAGTGCAGACCTAACTGATGAATGAAAGGTGAGATTGTTTGACAGTGATGATGACAGCAAAGAACAATTCTCTGGATTTTGTTCTGAACTGGGGCATACCATAACCTAAATGAATAAACACTTTTTTACATACGCAAGTGCATTTACAATTATAGAAGAGCAACCCTTTTTATGTGCTAGTATTTTTACATTATGTGTGGCAATCTGACGGCATGGTATTTGTAACTAAGGTTTTTAAAAAAAATATAAATATTTGATAGTTTTTGCACTAGAATGAGCCATGTAACTCACCAAATTACAGTTTGATCTATATACAGATCAACCACAAATACCCACTTTGACAATCACAAACTTGGGGTGCGACCTTTACACGAGTATATACGGTAAGCTTAATTATGAGCGCTGCACATGTTTGATTTCAAACGCTGCTGTTAGCCACATGAGAGTTTTGTCCACTGTCTTAACAGAGGCTTTCACGTGCGTTCAAAATCACAACCATTTTTTGTTAACAGACCATTGTTTTATGTAATAATCCAACAGCAATTGCAATGAGCAGCACATGCGGTTCTGTGAGTAGCTGGCACATACCTTAATGTTGAAGTACAGATCTTATTACTCCGCGAGGCTCCTGCACACAGAACTATATATATTACTCCACAATGCTGCTGACTACATTGGCGCACACCAAATCAAACTTGTGTACAGCTTTTATTTCATTCATGTCTAGCGGATTAGGCATGTGTGACAGATTAAACTCCCTTGTAAGGAATCCGCCAGACTGGATAGAATAAACTGGAAGCTGTGTGCATGTCTCAACAATTTACCCAAGTTTTGCTTCATTTACTGCACCTTATAATCTGGTGCACCTTAAGTATGAAAATAGAACAGCTAGCATTCAATCACCGCTGCTGTGCTGCAAAATCCAGGCCCCTTATGGCCTGAAAAATACAGTGTTTCTGATCTTCAAAGTTTCGTTGTTAAGCACTAAGGCATTGCAACATGAGCGAAAACTAATTCACCTGTCTTTTTAACAAGATACTGGGCACAGCACCATTTTGTTGAAGTGTCTTGCTGTGCAAGTACATATGACGATTCACTGAATGTGATAATTTTGACCTGTGATGTAATACATGCCTAACTTAGGCTTGTGTATGCTTCTAACACAAAGTAGACTGGGCATTTAAAAAGTAACTTTGCTCAGTTGATTGCTTTTGGTTTAGCATCACTGTCAAGAACACGTAATGACAACTCTAACCAAACACTGATGCACAGTAAGATGTGTATTACTATGAAGCAAGGTGAGAATAATTTATCTCATAGTAAAGAGACTGAAAAGCGGGCTGAAAAGTTGGATGTAAGACTAGCTGCTCCCTTGCAAAAGCATGCAAGATTGTAAATTCACACAAAGTAATGCCAATAGAAAGATGCATTCAACACAAAGATATAACTGATAAGTTACATGATCAGTGAAAACGCTGTGTGAGCATATGATTGGTTTGTGCTCAGCAACAGGTAAGCTCATTAAGTGGTCTATACCAAAATACATTGATTCCAATACTACATACCTGTCCATAAAGTTTTTCCCTTATCACAATGCTATGAAATACTAAATGACGCTGGGCAGATATGTTTGTATGGTTACTGTGTATCAGTGGCACATTTACAATTGTTTGATGTTTTATACATCTTAAATGTAGATTTTTATTGAGTAGATTTTGCTTGCTTTGTGTTTCAGTAGCTTTCTGGTTATTTGTGTTACAAAGGTTTTTATATGTTTTCAGGTTCAAGTAGCCCTGAAGTATTATTTAGTGAAGAGTTTTGCAGAGAAGTAAATCAAGTGGACCAAAACACAGTTGACTTTATTAATATAAACCGCTGTTCGCGTAAGTTTTGTCAAGTTAAGCACTAATATTGACAAAAAATATGTTTTAGAAACAAGTAATTGATCTTCACAAAGGTGATGCAGTCGAATCAATCAACAAATTGGGTTTTATTGAAAAAAAGATCAAACTCATTTTTATTAACATGCATAAATGAAAAGTTGAAACTTTTTCATGGTAACTTGAGCGACATTAGCAAAAAAGTTTTTTTCAGTGCAATTTTGAATTATTGTATTCCATAGCATGCATTTGTGTAAATAATATAATCAGTTTATTCTTACAAGCTCTATGAGCACAGTTTTCTGCTAGTCCTGTTTTGTAAATGATGTGACTTGCTGGCATTGTTACGGGCACATTTTTGTGAGATAGGTCTGGCAGTGTGTATGCTGAATATGAAAATCTACAGCAATCACTAAGCCTGAAAAGCAGAGGCTATGCTTTGTGCTATCACTTTGCGTTACTTAACTGGACATGGGGTCGATATTTTTGTCCCCTTGTCTTTCATAAACCCTTTAAAAAGTTACCTTATTTGATAATCTGTGACAAAATTTGTTGAAAGTTGATTTCATAATTCTTAGTTTTTGGTTTGTGTGTCTGCTCAGTGTTTTTTTGTTGCCTTGTCAAAGCTCTTCTTGAATGTTGTAGACTTCTTGTACAAAAAGTCTGATTTTTCAAACATAATGCAATTTCTAGTTCGTCCTTCTCATAGAATAAGCCGACTTTTGAATTCAAAAGCAATGCTTTAAACAGTATTTGTTCCGGGTATATAGATTTTCTGATTATTGATTTTGTAAACTTCTAGTAATGAAGCTTGTTCTACAATCTGCATAAAACTAAGCTTTCGTAGCAAATTTCCAGAAAGTCAGTGCCCGTTCGATGCCACCACATGTTCTGATGTGTGTCCTTTCGGGTATGAGACGTCTCAAGGCAACATCTACTGTGCGGTCAGTTGCCAGTGCGCGAGCAGAGGCTTGCATGGAGGAGATATGTTGTTTCAAGAGGAAGACCTTCCTAAACTAATGCGAGTATGCAAGCATGCATGCATCTGTGGCATAGATAATTTATTTCTTTGAAAATTTACGAATGTTTTGCCCATGATAAACTTCAAAGACAGACGTTTTCCAAATAGCATGTTTTCTTTGACCAATCAAATAATTTGTCGTTTATGCTGTACCAAAGCTACATTTGAAAATAAGTGGGTTGGCTCCAGTCAGGCCTGCAACCAGAGGGAGGGCAATTGCCCGACCAAAATTTTCACAAACGTATGTATTTGTTAGGTACAGAAACAAGTTCCATCGTTTTGCCCCCCCAAAAAATATCAGTTGGTTGCGGCCCTGGTTCCAGCCGTAGAAAAGGTTTAAGCTGCTGAATAAAACTGCAGATTGTTTAAAATGCTACTCAACCGAGTTTCCTATGCCACTGCAATGACCAATTATGTCTGCAAACCCTGCTCAGGCAACGATTAGTTTGTATGAAGTTGCAACAGGTCTGATGGCATGCATGAGTGATTAGGATACGTTTGGCTGGGTCATGTGACCTCTGCAAGGTCCGGTCAAACAATTTTTAACCTTCCCTTCAACAACTTTTACTCATTTTCGCAATAAATCGTTTGTGTGCAGCAAAACATTTTGCGCTAAATTCATGCACAATACCCCCTGCCAATGTTGTTTCAGGGGGTAATTTTCATTTGACCAGAAAAAAAACGTAATGTGCATTTTTGATCTTTTTTGTTTTCATATCAAGTCAGGTATCCACGGTAAAAATTGACATCCAGATGTTCTACCCGCAAAAACAATTTGCATAGCAGCGGAATATCAACCCCGTGTACCTGATGGAAAACACATCAGTCAACCCCAGTCACAAGAAACCTGAATATTATGTTTATGATCTTCGAGGACATTTTTGAAAGAAAACGTTTTCCTAAAATTATAAGAAATAAAAAAATCGGGCTCTTTGATGCCCAGCATTACATGAGCACGGTACCGAAGACTTAAAAGTTCTTGACTCTAAAAATGTGTTTTACAGTTGAAATCAAATTTTCGTGCAAAAGCTTTTTGCTGATGATTTACACCACGTGTACGATTCTAAAACTGATGCTTATCATCACTCTGAGGATCAGTTACCGGGACTATGAAAATATGTTAATTTTCCTTGTTGAGATTTTGGACGAGCTGCAAGTTGAAGCCGATCGTCGGTTTATGACGACATAAAAGGGTTTTCGTTTCTCTTGAAAGCATTGCCTTCAGACTATGATTACAGTACAACCTGTGGAACATGTTACGCCCACAACAAATACTTGTAGCAAACAAGAAATATCCTAACTATGGTAATCCAGGTGTCTAGCTATGTCAAAGGTAACAAGTACTTGACACTGACATCCCATCGTAGTGCGTACGTTTCCACAAGACGAACTACAAAATAGCATAGAGGGAAGGTTCAGCGTCTCATGCTACCTCTCGTTAACAAAACTTAGGAGCGCATAAGGGCGATCATTCAAATGGCAAATTTCTCGAATCCTTTCCATTTGTTTCGCCATGCTTTTCGCTGCGGTTCGAAATGGTTTCCTGTATGTTGCATCATTTTGCGGCCAAACATTGCACAGATTACTTAAGTTATGTCAGAACTGCAATACAGCAGCAGAGATGATCACTCAGATCGCGCGAGGAAAACCAGAATAAACCATTGAGGTCAAGGTAAACGGTACCAGAATTGATTTTGTGATTCTGATTTCCTGGACTTGATTGTACTTAACTGACAGCTGATAAATGTATTGTGAACATGTACGATTTCCTGTTTTTCGAACCACACCAGGATTATTCTTCATTTAAACTGTGCAGTTTTCTCATCAAAAATATATTTGCAATTTGGTATTTCTTGACGTTATGAACGACTTTTATTGAGAATGCCTACTTTTAGAGAAGACAGCCATTTTGAATGTTTTTTTTTTGTGATCCCTGAATACTGTACTAGAGCTTCTGAATTATTGTTTTCTGTTATTGATACTTGTCTTGTAATTTTTCATGTTTCTTTTTAAGAATTCCAAAGTTTTTGGCAGACTTAGTTTGTTCGGTGAGGAAAAGAGAACTGTTTACATTGCTCCTAGCGAATTTAAATGCTGGAAAACATAAACATGTTTTGCATGGCACGTGCTTGTACAAATCTGAAAGCGTTCACCTTGATATAATTAAAAATGTTGTTCGCCCTGTACGTTGGAGCTTGTGGTGACCAGTCGAGATGACTTGGCGCAATCACTCATAATGCAAGATTCCTGCATGTTTTTCTGTAGTTGTACGGAGTGGTCGGAAAGAGCGGTGAGGATTTGTCATTGTTCAAGTTCGGATCGTCTGCAGTCCTGCGTCGTCAGACTTGGATTGATAAGTCGTCAACTGACGGGACTCATACAATCCCTTACGTGGTATCAGATGGCTTGGGTAGGTGTCAGGGTGTTACGTTTGTTTAGATATTGTTCTATATATACAGTATTAATTTAATGAAGATATTTTGATTTCTGAACTTGTGTTCTGATTTATTCATTTTAGTCTTGAGTTTGTTCGCTTTCTCTGCTATTTTTTAGCCTTTAAACCAGGGGTTCTCAAACTGAGGTACGCGTACCCCCAGGGGTACGCCAGAGAAATTTCGGGGGTACGCGAGCAACTTCATTTTTCTGGCACTATGACAATTTTCCGTAGCGGCGATTTAAACATTTATGTAACGAGCGAGAAAAAAGTTGAAGCTTACTAAGTGCGGCGTTTCAAATGTGTAAATACATAGTTTGTTGTGTTTTGTCTTTTCAATTGCGTACACTTTATGCTACATTATTTTTAAGGGGTACGCCATACATGCAGATAAGCCGAAAGGGTACGCAGTTAAAAAAAGTTTGAGAACCCCTGCTTTAAACTATTCTCATGCAAGCTCTGCTTACTAATTTCATGACTAATGATGCCTAATTTCACATTAAAGCGATTTCCTATTTCTTGCTTACTGCTTACCCCCAGTGTGAAGAGTACGTAGTTGTATGCATGCGTTACTATTTATTTTTATGTCTGTGTGAACCACCTTTATATTCTTTTGAATTTACCGGATTAATATTCTGCTTGATATGAAAATGTTACAGCGGTCTGTTGGAAGAAAGAGAGAGGAACTTTTGCAATGTTTTAAGTAAATCTTTTACTAGAAAAAATACCCACAATTTATCCAACGTTAGTTGCTAAAATCTAGTTAATATTTTACTGATGGATTCATGTTGCAGAAAGGATTGAAACCTGCGTTACGGTAGATAAAAAGGGTTCAGAAGCCCACATAGTGATTAGGTGTGCCTCTTGTCAATTGGTGGACACACGCACACTGTGCAGGTTTTAGATGCAAATTTCTAAAATCTGAAAGTGCTTTGGTTTTTGTCATTGCATAAAGAGTAGCGATCGACCCATAGACAACTTGCACAAGAAAGCACAACCAACCAAGTCAGGATAGTCATCTTGCAGCAACACTAGCAGGTGTGGTTTCATAAACAAGCAGACAAGATTAACCGTGGAGCATGCGTCGGCCGTCGCAGTCGAAACAAAAGCATCATTGGAAGCTTCGCAATGCTTTTGTGTATTTTTTAAGGTTTTTAAAAGGATGTCGTGATTGAGCTTTACGGTGTCAACACCGTTTTCCCTTCTACAATATGTCTGATACTTTTAACTGATTTTCACAAAAACGCAAGTTTCCGTCCAGATATGCTTGTTGGTTTGAATACGACATTTACTTTTGGCAAACAAACTAAAGACATTTCATAAATAGAAAGACTCAATGTAGGCCTACATACTCATTCATTCATTCGTTTTGGTGCCAACTTGTCCTATCGGGAGAGTCGCAGGGGAAACAGCTCCAGGAGACCCGAAACACCTCACGATCAACAGCAATTTCAGATTGTTCTGCTGGTTCCACACCAAGACAGGACCAAGCAAGGTGGGAGATGTAGTCACGCCATGTGTGCCACTTTCCAGTGGGTGTAGACTGTAGCCCGAAGGACTTAATTCGCCATTCTTTCCTGGGCCCTTCTGGATATGCATGGCCGAACTAGCATAGCTGGGATCTCTTGATTCAGGGAAGTGGCTTGACATTCCGGGCTTCACGGATTTCAGACCT